>Ga0118677_10000788_pt1 | contig 68770 bp, 59 predicted proteins | sample AliMusrvi5mmetaG_FD_86154 | JGI IMG/M metagenome (GOLD analysis project Ga0118677, IMG submission 86154) | reverse complement strand
ACCACTCAACCAGGTTACTCCTCCTCCACCCCAGTAGTCGCCTTTGTAGGTAAACTACCATCCAACTACACACCACCTGTTGCTACAGGTGCTACTAGTACAGGTGGAGGAGGGGGAGGTGAGACTAATTACGCATTACAGTTTGATGGGGGGACACAGTATGTGAATTTAACAGATAATATTTCACTTGGAACCGGTGATTTTACAGTTGAGGCATGGGTTTACCCAATAGATTACGGAAGTGGCGAAGGTATAATATCAAAAGTATCTTGGGGTGCTAATGGAGCTTTTCAGATGTATATAACATCTTCTGGTCATTTACATTGGACTCATTGGCAGGCTAATAATAGTATATATGCAGATCAAGATTCTTCTGGAACCGTAGGGCTCAATGCATGGCACCATATTGCAGTTACATATAATGTTGGTACTGGTGATTTGAATCTATGGATAGACGGAAGTCTTGATACTACTCATCCTAGTGCTCCTGCATATGCTGATTATCCTTCAGGAGAGACTCAGACAATCGGGTCAGGAGATCCTTCGCATATGTTTTTCAATGGAAAAATAGACGAGCTTAGAATTTCTGATTCAGTACTTTATAGTGATACATTCACCCCATCGAAAAATTTTTCATCTAGTGGTAGTACAGTTGCATTGTGGAAATTTAACGATGGTATAGGTACGTCACTCACAGACAGTACCGGTGCTCATACTGGTACACTAGAAAATAGCCCAACATGGGTTACGCCGGGGGTAGAATAACTCCACTTGCATTGCACCAGTCTTTACCATATAATCGTATCCACTAAGTTAAGTCTGCCCATACGCCCTTGATTCGGCTATGAAAGGCACACTTTAACTCCAGTTAGAAACCAGAGCGTGCTGTGGTATTTTAATAAAAGGTCCGTTAATAAACATCTCTTTTTTAAATGCGTAAAACAAAGAAAGCGGCTACAAAAGTCCGCTCTAAAGCTCGTGCCAAACCTCACCGTGTTGCGAAGCGTTCTTCGAAGCGTGTTGGCAAAAAAACTGCCTCGAAGACGACACATAAAAAATCAGCACAAAAGAAAATTGTTACAATCAAAAACACCAAACAAAGTTTTGAGGCACATGCAAATAAGCTTATAGAAAAAGGTCGTAGTCGTGGATTTGTTACTTATGATGAGATTCTCAAAGAATTTCCACAGATCGAGAATGATATTATGTTCCTCGATGAACTTTATGCAAAATTTTCTTCTGCCAATGTCGATGTATTAGAAGGTGGAGGTTTGCTCGAAGTCGAAGATCTCAAAGAAAAAAATAAACCAGCACATCTAGCACGTCATGGTACAGATTCTGCTTACGATTCCATTCAGATGTATCTTCGTGAAATTGGTCAATATCCTCTCATTAACGGAAATCAGGAGAAGGAACTTGCCAAGCGTATTCAAGCCGAAGATGTTGAAGCGAAGAATCTTCTCGCAAAAGCCAATCTTCGTCTCGTCGTTTCTATTGCCAAAAAATACGTTGGACGTTCACCTGATCTAACTTTGCTAGATTTGATCCAAGAGGGAAACCTCGGTTTATTCCGTGCTGTCGACAAGTTCGACTGGACCAAAGGTTATAAGTTTTCTACTTATGCTACATGGTGGATCCGTCAGGCTATCACACGTGCTCTAGCAGATCAGTCACGTACTATCCGTGTACCAGTGCACATGGTTGAGACGATTGCCAAGTATAAGCAGGTTGTCCGACGTTTGTCTCAAGACCTAGGTCGTGATCCCTTGCCAGATGAAATTGCTATCGAAATGGGAATGGATGTCGACAAGATTTATCAGATCGAAAAGATTGAACAGGACGTTGTCTCACTCGAGAGTCCAGTTGGTGATGAAGATGATGGTAAGTCTACTCTCCAGGACTTTATTGCTGATGACAAAATTTTGTCACCAGATCAAGAGTCTTCACGCAGAATTTTGCGTGATCAGGTTAATACTATCTTGAATGATTTGTCAGAAAAGGAACGTAAGATTCTAGAAATGAGACATGGATTGAATGATGGTATTACTCATACCCTCGAAGAAGTCGGCCGTGAATTTGGTGTTACTCGTGAGCGCATTCGTCAGATTGAAGCCAAGGCGCATGAGCGTATTCGTCAGCATGATCAAGCGGGAAGGTTGAGGAATTATTAGGGGAGTGATATTCTTTTGAGATAGCTAAGTTTATTAACTATTAATTTGCATAACATGAAGCAAAATATCAGTGAAGCATCAGTTCCTGTTAGTCCAGAAAAACCAAAGCTTATATTTATTATTGAAAGAGTAGGTACGGAAGAATTTGATCGAAGCCCAGAGTTTATTGAAATTAAAGCTACTGATCTTTCTGATGCAGAGGAACAATGTAGTAAAATTCAAAATGCACATATAAAGTCTGGTCCATTTGATCCATCCAATCCTGATAGTGCTAAGGAATTAGAAGCGGTGCGTTATGCATTTCAGCTGTAGGTAAATTATTATTAATCTTACGTACTTAAGCCATTAAAAGGAGATGGTGTATAAGTACGTGTTTCATTATAGAGAAAACGTGCATAATTTCAGGCCGAGGTACCGGTACCTCGTGGTGAAATTATTGCAAAAATCGAGTTTTGAAAAGGCATACCTTACCCCCGTCAGCCTTTCGTGGCTTTAGATCGTAGCTATAAAATCGTACACATTTACACCACCTCCACTAGATGCTTCCATATAGCATACATAGCGTATGTATCTAATTCACAATATTTGAGCAAATTGTGGGCTATTTCCGCACGCTCGGCGTCTGGGAGACGAGTCTTCAAATTATCGTTATTTATACCTGTAGACATGATATTCCACTTCTGGGAGGCTGTTCCACCTTCACGTATTTCAAGGTCTTTATAGCTCAAATTTGGGGCCAAAACAGGCAATACATACTTGATCGAGGTACTACCTTGGAAGTCTTTGTGCACATAATACTGCTTGGAAAATACGTCCATCAAATCGTATACACGGCTATTTACATCCTTAATGAATTCTCTAATAGAGCTCATCTTTTCAGTTTCTCGACCAGCGACACGCTTTGCTAATTCTTCATTGATCTTACATTCAAACTTTTTATTCCAAACAACCACTGTACCAACTTTGCCGATATCTTTTTGTAAAGATTCGGCAAATGGCACACTTGGGTCATCGGAGCCTGTATGTAGAAATTCGCGGTGAATTGGCTCGTGTATAGCAGATGGATTTTTATTTGCTATTTTATCTCTGTTTGGCTCCTCAACTATATGCAATGAATACTGGAATGGAATCTGTTGATATGGCGAGAAACCATCAAACCTAGGGATAGCGCATGGATAGGTTTCGTAGTCCAAAAAGTATAAAGGAAATTTCAACCTAGACAGTTCATCAGCAATTTTGTCATTATGTTTGAGTACACGACCTGAAACATGCGCGGCCACCTGATTTTTTTGAATCTCACTTAACTCTACAGACTCTGGAATATCTTCAAGATTAAAAATGTTTCCATCGATAAGTTCGGTCAGTTTGGCTTTGCTCACCCCAATACGAGCAATATCATGCACGCTATATTCGGGCACTTGCGGATTGGAATGACTGAAAGTTGTACAGTGGCTAGATCTACCTTTATAAATACATTCACAAGGCCCGTTTGGTTCCTCTTCTTTTGAAAGATAAATAAGGGCTTGTTCCATTTCACCAAAAACAGATGCCAGCAATTTTATAACTGCTTCTGTAACATCATCAATCACAAAGAGCTTTGTTATATCTAGTTCACCATGACGTACATATTCTGGATTGAGATGAAGTAAACATATTTTCGTTATGTTAAGCCCAACGAGCTTGAGAAGGTTTGCTTGGTAAGCCAAGTCATAAAGATGTGTTTTTTCTTTAATCTGGTTTGTGGCTTTTATTTCATAAAGACAGTAATTTGTCTGGCTACCTTTTTTGTCATTCTTTTTTTGAAGATTACCTCTGTCTATTCCAAGAATATCAATCGCTGCGAAAAAATTATCTTTCAGGAAGACTGGCTGAAAAAGTGTTTTAGTATGCACGCCGTTCTTATTATTTACTCCGCTTGAATCGTTTGCGTCTTGTATAGAATCCAAAAGTTCTAGTGTCTTTTTTTGTGATATTTTATCTCTACCTTCTATCAAAACACCTGTAGGGAATAATTGGCGTGCAAAAAATTCTACTTCATTTCCAGTTTCTATGATTGCTTTTTCGAAGTCAGAAAGCTCTGATTTGTAATAAATCTCAGGTCTATGGATTTTTAGCCAAGCATTTTTCCTACATTCTCTGTATAAGAGAAAGTCTGTTTTTGAAATGATAATTTGTTCTTTGCCATTCATTGCAAATATTTTCGTACCACTATATAAACTTTCTAATATCTTTTATTGTGTCGGAGCTGTGAGAAGTGTATCTATAGAAGTCTGGAATACAGAGTATGGTTGAGCACCGGTGATAGGAATAGTGTTACCAGATGGTGTTATAAGGAATGAAGATGGTGTTCCTGTAACTCCAGCATTGATTCCGTCTGTGTAATCTGCATCAACTTTGTTTTTGAATCGTCCGCTGGCTACACAATCATTGAAAGCAACTGGATCTAACCCAACAAACTTGGCAATTTCTGGTAATTGTTTTTGGTCGAGCCCTTGTGGTGTGCTCGGTGTTACTGATGGAGTTACATCGTAAAGACGTTTGAGATAAGCCCAGAATTTTTCGTTGCCACCTAGATAACCGGCACATTCCATAGCTTGGGCTTCACGACCAGAATTTGGGTGAAGTATATTTCCATCGGCATCTGGCTTGTCGAGAGTAAAATGACGGTAGACCCATGCGACCTTACCATCAGCACCATAAGTATCCATGATTTTCTCCATGGTTGGTGTAAAGACCTTACAATAAGGGCAAGAAGTGTCTGAATACTCAACAATTTTAATTTGTGCGTCTGGGTTTCCAAGAATATGATCTGTTTTTGCATCAACTGGTCTTAGAGAAACTTGAGGAAGCGTTTTTGTGTTTGCAGAATCAGGTGCCACGACTGTTGCCGGCTTGTGAGTCCACATAATTGCTATAGCGATCATTGCTCCAGTAATGACGATGGCCGCAGGCATCGTAAGAAAACTTTGATTTTTATCCATGTTGATATAAGTATACAGTATTAAAGTATTAAAGAAAGAGTGCTAACTAAAATCCCGGTTAAAAAGGCAATGTAAATGTCATTGTTGATGATTGAGGTATTTCCCATTCTGATGTGTTGAGTTTCAGAGTTTTGACTGCACCCGTGTCAAGATATTTCAAGCTATTATTTGAAATTGCGTAGTCATAAAGTTCCTTGGTTAGTCTTACATCATCTATACAGTAGGCTATTACTTTATCTACTTCACCGTTTCTCCACCATTCGATAGCTTCGAGCCCGTGGCCGGATTTGGCACGACCTAGAGTTGCTTGACCGACAGTGTCGAGTTTGAGGCGTCGACCAAGCACCAGCTGGACTTCTTTCATTAAGTCCAAACTTTTAATTTTTGTAAGATCGCCAGAATAGTATTTGTTCAAAAGAGGGATGTCAAAATGGTCACCGTTCCATGTGATGAGCATATCTGACTGCTCGAGTATTGGCCACAAATCTTTCAAATTTGTTTCTGTAAAACTTTTATATGAATCATCAAGAGAGTCATGAATACATACTACAGATATATCCAATTCTGTCGGATCATTGGAATTTACGTCCGCAAACATATTTTTTGTCTCAAGATCAAGAGTAATTTTGCGCATGGGGATAGAATATAGGACTATTTGACTATATTAAACTACATTGTATCTTTCTCCCCAGTCTTCAAGTCCTTTATTTTGTATTTACCAGTCTTAACTTCCTCATCGCCAATACAGATAACTTTACCAATACCTCTTTTGTTGGCTTTTGAAATTTGATCTCCAAGTTTTTTACCTGAAAGATCTACAGCTACGCGATTACCTTTTGCACGTAGATCACGCGCGACTCTCAAAGCAAAGTCAGTAATTCGTCCGCTGGTATTTTGTTCACCACTACTTTTTTCTTCTACTACACAAATACCGATATCTGCCGAAGCTTGTACAGAGGGAAGCGTTCTGTAAGTTTCCATAAGATCACGAGCTATAACATCTCCAGCACCAAAACCAACTGCTGGAACTTTTTCATTACCGAAAAGTGCCAAAAGATCATCGTATCTTCCTCCTCCAAAGACGGATCGACGATTTGTTGGGTTGAGATCAAAAACCTCGAATACTATGCCAGTATAATAATCAAAACCACGCATAAGTGTTGGATCAAAACGAACGTTATTTATACCAAGCTTAACTAGACCATCAATAACTGTACGAATTTCATCAAGACAAGGGGTATTTTGCGTAGATTTAACAGAAAGAATATTTGTAGAAAAAACGTCTATGTTTTTGGAATTAAGCAAAGTCAAAAACTTTTCTGTTTTTTCGTCTAGTAATTCTACCAAACTCTTTTCGAAGACTTCAGCTTGTAATTTATCTTTCTTGTCTACGAGTTTGGAAACCTTTTTTGTTACTATTTCGTCCAAGTCAAATAAATCTCCCAAGACGTAATTCATCAACTTGCGATTATTCAAACGCACTTCAAATTCAGAGTCTTTGAGTCCATAAGCACGAGTAATATCATAGGCCATATTAATAACTTCTATTTCTGCAGCCAAAGATTCAACTCCGAATACATCTACATTCAATTGCCAATGTTCACGTACTCGACCACGTTGTGGTTGCTCATAACGGAAAAGGTTTGGGATCGAAAACCAGCGGAGAGGAAATATAAGCTCGCGTTTTCTGGCGGCGACCATACGTGCAACTGTCGGAGTCATTTCTGGTCTCAAGGTGACTTCACGATCTCCGCGGTCAGTAAAAGTATAAGTTTGTTCATTGACGATTTCATCACCAGACTTTGCACGATAGAGATCGGCTGGCTCCAAGACCGAAGCCCCGTATTCTTCGTAGCCATATTTTTCTGAAATTGTACGCCAGATATCAAAAATCTTGTTTTCTATCGCCATGTCCACAGGGAAAAAATCACGAACACCTTTGTATGCGTCGGTTGATAATTTGGGTTTTTGGGCTTCTTTTGCCATGGATAGATTATAGCATATTTGACCTTTATTCATAAAATCTTTGGTAAAAATTCATAATTTCTGCAGTGTTTATTCATTCGTTCGAATTAAGATTATGCTTAGTGCTAATAGTTAGATTTATTACTAATAATTTTTATAAAAATATTTCAATGCAAATATGTAAAAACAAAAACACAGGTTTTACTCTTATAGAGATTTTGGTTGTGATCGGTATTATTGCTGTATTGGCAGCTGTAGTCCTGGTCGCAGTGAACCCAGCCCGTCAGTTCAAATTGACTAGGGATTTACAAAGAAGCACGAATTTAGATGCTATATTAAATGCAATTCACCAAAATATGTCTGAACATCGTGGAATATTTGTGTGTAATGGGATTACAAAGGATCTTCCGCTAGTATTTACTCGTATAAAAAGTGGTACTGTCCCTAGTGATTTGGGAGACTTTGCCTCATGTTTGGTGCCAAACTATATTACTTCGTTACCATTTGACCCCTCATTATCAGGAGCACATTATGCCAGTACGACCGATTATGATACTGGTTATGAATTGATGCAAAATAGTGATGGTCGGCTTGTGGCAAGCTCGACAGGAGAATTAACACCCACGATTACAGCAACGCGCTGAAAATGATATCATGTGTGAGTGACGCCATATAAAAAAACATTGCTGGTTGGTTGTATTACCGTACTTGTATTTGTGGTAATTGTTTCTATAAAAATAGTTCTGATCATTCAAGACAATAAGTTGATTTTGCCATCGAATTTTGATTTGATAAATCCACTTTCCATGACCTCCTCTTTTCTCTCGGGAAACAAGATCAGTACTGAAGGTGCAAAGTCGGTAAATCAGTCCACTGGACCGATCATTACCGCTCAAGCGTACTTGATTGGCAATATTACGACAGGTGAAATTTATGGTGAACTTAATAGTACAAGAGTTATGCCAGTAGCTTCAGTCTCCAAACTTATAACCGCATTGGTAGCTTTGGATGAATATAGACCTGATATGAAGATTACTATTACACCAGAAGAGACCAATGTACCACCAGATGCAAGCCAACTTAATGCCGGCGAAACCTTGACTATGAAGGAGCTTTTGTATCCTTTGCTATTAAACTCATCTAATGTGGCTGCGGAGGCGATCGCTTCGTCAACAGACCGGTCGAGGTTTTTGGAACTAATGTCTAGTTATGCATGGGAAATCGGTATGCCATCATCTTTTTTTGCAGATCCGTCTGGACTCGATCCTCGCAATCATGCTTCTGCCAAAGATATTTTTGCTTTGGCGCAATATCTCACAAAATTTCGTCCAGACATAGCAGCAATCACAAAAATTTCACAAATATCTGTAGCTACCACAACTGATCATGGTAGTCATGTGTTTACGAGCATTCATCCTTTTGTTAATGATCCAAATTTTCTTGGAGGCAAGACTGGTCGCACAACGATCGCGGGTGAGACAATGCTCACCATGATAAATATAAAAGGTCAGGCAATTGCCATTGTGATCTTGGGTTCCAATATAGGGGCAAGAGAAAAAGATACCAGGCTACTAATCTCAAAGGTCAGTGACCTAATTTGAGTTGAATACTAGGCGGTCTCGTTTGAATATCCACTCGGCGATATGGTATATCGCATAGGTAATGAAGAATGCTGATGCAACATCTATCGAGTAGTGCAAATGTCCCATAAGTACGATGACTCCGAACATAGCCGCACTCAATATACAGAATATTCGCACAGATTTATTGTTCCAAAAGACTAGTGCCATAAGGAAGGGAAGTCCTGTATGTCCAGAGAAGAAAAGATCGCCACCAGAACTAAATAGGAAGAAGTTGGTACTCGATGTAAATAACTTCATAATATTCCAATCCAATGCGTCAATAATGACCCTGTCAGGAGAAGGTCCTATATGAGTAAGGGTAATAAACGCGGAACGGACTATCACAAACAAAGCAATACTTTTTATAGTAAAAGGTATTTTTTTTGGATCATGAAAAGTTACTATAGCTATGATCAACCAAAAGACTAGTGGACCATAAACAAATATTTCATCTACATTGAAAGTTGGAATATTGCTAAGCACTATATCTGTGACAGAGTTACTCTCTCTAGTTAGGGCATATCCAGCTGCAAAATAGTTTATAATTAAACTAATCAAAAATAGTACTACTGCTATGGCACAAGATGTGAGAAATTCTTTTCGAGTGAAATGAAGTTTATATTTCTCTTTTAGCTTTTCTATTTGGTGATTCATCACTGGGTACTATGACAGATCTTGTTTAATTCGGCAACGTCATCTGGTTTCAAGGCATCACTTGTTCCTTGGTTGATTTTATACATTATAGCTTGTGGGTCCGAGACGTGTTCCATGCCTAGTGCATGACCCAGTTCATGTTCGATAACTCGTATCAAAGCAGTGTTGTTTTGGTATTGGTATATGTTAATTATCGAAGTGGTGGCAGTTTGTATGAATTCTCCCTCATCAAATTCTTGTCCAGCTCCAGTTCCAATTTGATTGAAATTTTGCACGTTTGAGTTTACACTTTTGGCAATTGAATTTAGAGTTGTAATAGTAGAATTTAATATATTCGCCCTAGCGTCGAGAGCTTTTTTTTGTTGCAAAAGATCGTTGTATACCGTAGGTGTTGCACCACCTTTGGAATTCCAGTATTTGACCGTAGATTCGTACTTAGTTTTGTCTATAGTATATTGTCCCAGCATCAAATTGTATTCACTTCTCAGCGCATCATAAGAAGAGTGTCCATTATCGATAATAACCCCAAACTGTTTTAGCTGATCGGTGGCCTGCTGGCGGTAGTCATAAATGAGATTTATAGTCATTTCACCGTCAGTTGAGTATTCGAACAACGGAGTTGTTGAGCCAGTAGAACTCCAAATATCAGATGATTTTTTTATATCTGCCAAAAAGTTATTTTTTGATATATTGAATCTAGTGTCAAATTTACCGATTTTGTATGTAATAGGTTTTGAACAAGGGCTAATTTGTCTAGAAACTTTATCTGTGACTGTATTATATACAGCTACTATTTCATCTCTGTATGTATAACCAAAATACATTGAACCAGCTACGATAATAAGATAAAAAATATATTTTATTTTTGTCATGTGCAATTTTTCTTGTTTATAATTATATCACTAATTTAGTTAATAACTAACACAACAAAAAACTCGCCCATAGGCTGGCGCGAGCTAACATCGGTATTTATAGATCGTTATTACCTTATGATCCAAGAAGCTTGCCATGACGCAAATGCTACTATGGCTCTCAAAACAATAACGATAATTATAAAAGCGATAACTTTACCCCAACTCTTGTGAAGGGTAGTCCATTTGTGGACTGCGAGGCTGACGTTGTGTGACCAGATCGGAATTTTTTTGAGCAGTGGTGTATACCTCACTAGCATAAGGCTTATGAGCGTCTCAATGAAGAAGGCTCCCAAGCCTCGTATATTCCAGAACTTGTCGTGTGCCCAAACGAATTCTGAATGCCACCATGTGGCGATATTATGTAAATTCATTTTTTCCCCATTTTCTTCTGATATTTAAACATATTCAATCACCACTTGTCAAACACCTACTTTAATACCAAAAAACCCGAAGATTGTATAATCATCGGGTTTGATTTGGTTTAACTTAAGTAAAGTTAAATTTTATTACGATTAAGTAAGAGATATATTACTGCGAAGAATAGAACAAGGATGATCAGTATTGTTATCCAACCCCAAGGTATGTTACCGAAAGCTGAGGCGGAAGAAGCTGATAGGGTACTATTATTTGCCTGACTAGATGTAGCAGTGTTGCTTGTGTTTGTAGAAGTCGTAGTAGTATTCCCGCTATATGTTCTAATAGAACCAACTGTCAAAGTGTTTGCACAAGCGTGAGTGGTTGTAAGACCATCAGAAGACTTGACTGTGACGATGGCATTTTTCTGACCGTTGGTAGCGTAATATTTTATAATTGAAGATTGGTTTCCTGTAAGTCCTTCTGAACCAGTCCAACTATAAGTGTATGGTGCTATTCCGCCAGAAACTTCTACATTCCAAGTTACAGGCTGATTGATAACTGAAGATGTAGGATCTGAGTAACAACCGACATCCAAACCATTATTACTATTAGTTTGATTGGCTACATAACTGATATTGGAATATGGGAGTGAAGATTGGTAACTAACTGTTTGTGTTGGCTGAACATATGTCTGTACAGGTTGTGTGTAGTACTGTGTAGGTTGTACATAATATTGGGTAGGCTGAACATAATACTGTGCAGGTTGTGCATAAGTTATAGGTTGGTACCCATAAGTATTATCTACAGGAGGGTAGTATGCTGGAGACTGATAATTGTTGTAATAATTGTAGGAATTATAATTATTATTATTATAACCATAACCATAACCATAACGATCGTAATCACCGTCGCGGTGGTTGCTATAGTTGTTATAATTGTACGCCACTGTGTGTGCACGAGTATATTCGGCGTGGTTGTAGGAATTTGAATGATCGTAAGAGTTGGAATTAGAAGGAGAACGATCATAATGATCATTAGAGTAGTAAGAAGCCCCTTGGCCACCGTAACCATAGCAGGATTCACCATTTGCACATCCGTGTGCAGTAAGAGTATTTATCAATAGGAAAGCCAGCATAATTGCCACAATACCGATAAGGCTAATCAAATTAAATGAAGTTGTATTTGGTGTTTTAGTCATATTCTTAGGGCTATATTTTGTATAGCCATGGTTGTATATTTGTACGATTTATATACTAGCACAGATAGAATTTAATGTCAAGTATATATTAACATATGGAATATTGGGATATTGTTGTAATATATACCAACAAACCACAAATATATGAACCCACTCATTTATTTTCCATTCTTCTTAGAATATAGAGATTTTGCACCGTTCGTACTGAGAGTAGTGCTGGGTTTAACACTATTGTATTTTGGTTGCAAAAAGGTAAAAGGTCAAGGTCAAAGTTCTGGTAGTAATAGTAAAACTTTTGGTGCAATGGAAATTGTAGTTGCGATTTTCATTACGGTTGGTCTGTTTACCCAACTTGCTGTTCTGATAAATTTTATTATTCTTTTGATAAAGATTATTGACAAGATAAGAGTGAAAAAGTTTTTAACAGATGGTGTGAACTATTATATATTGTTATTTGTTATTGCACTTTCTCTTCTATTTAGTGGACCAGGAATCTTGGCGATAGATAGGTTGTTTTAATATGTATTTTACTATAAATTAATTTTTAATATATGAATGATATTGTAGTTGCGGTTTTTGTAATACTGATAATATATTTTTCTATGTCGAGTTCTTCGAAAAAGAAAGATGGAAAGGGTGGTGGAGATAAGGGAGACAAAGGCGATAAAAAAGGTGGTGATAATAAAAAATAGTCTGGCTTATATCTATTTTGTAGAGTATACTGAAACCTATGGCAAAAAGAATAAATACAAGACCACATACGTCACGTTCTAGTAAGACGAAGAAGCGTCTTGCAGCAAAGAATGCACGTAAAGTAGTGTCACGTAGGATGATGAAAAAATAATCGTAACTATAATTACGAAAATTTATACTATGAGTAATGAATCAAAAAAGAGGATTATTTTGTGGATAGAAGATGATTTGATAATCAAATCTATTTTGGGTAATAAGCTTATCGCGGCTGGGTACGATCTTACGCATGTAAATTCTAGCGAGGAAGCTATGTATCACTTGAAACAGGCTACACCAAGCTTGATTGTGCTTGATATATTACTTCCAGGCATGAACGGTTTTGAGTTTTTGGGTAAAATTCATTCAGACAAAGATTTATCGAACATTCCTGTTATTATACTTTCCAATCTGAGCACAGAAGCCGATGTCAAGAAAGCCAATGATTTTGGAGTAAAAAAATATTTAATCAAAACAGCTGTAACATTAGATGATATTTTGGCGGAGATAAATACTTATTGTAAATAGTTTTTGTGTTTTAATTAGTTTTGTAGAAAATTAAAAGCCGCCCCGCAAGCATATTGCGTTGGGCGGTGTTAGTTTGGTATCAAATCGGAGATTTTTACCAAGGAAAACTTGTGGTCTCACGACGTGTGGAACTATGCAAAGCGTTCCACCAACTTGTAGTTCCAACGGCAGGTCGCTGGGAGACTGACGTGAGAGCTGGATCGACAACCCTCATTTCGATGAGGGGGCTATTTTCCGTACCGCCATTTTTTACTTTTTTGGCGTAGGAACTTTTCCCGCTCGGATTTTGCATCCGACTATTTCTTCTCGCTCGCTTTGCGTCGATCTGTGCTTGTCGACGCGCGTCGCGATTTTTTGTACTCATGAAAATCACATTCCTCGTTTGGTCACTGCAGAAACGCTGCGATTTCAATGGCCGGTTTGGTTGCCGGTAAAATTTCCCGACCACAAAAGACAAAGACTTCGGTTAAGTCGTATCTCTTTGCTACGGCTCTCAATGCCACCTCGATCACTTGGGTCGAAGGCGCCTTCGGAAACTCGTGAAGGATTTTCGCCGGGACCTTAATTTTACCCCCACGGAATGCACCATGTTTCTGTTGGACTTCTGTGACTGTTGTCAACTTTCCTGTCTTCAAGCTATAACCTCCTTGTTATATTTGTTCGTGTGTATACTCACAAATATGGGTATAGTTGTCAACTGCTGGTTATAAATGTTGAATGAGATTAGTATTTGTATCTAAATAAAAAACTCGTCCTCAACAACTGGACGAGTTAGTTGTATGAGGACGAGTGATGATACCTTGTGAACAATTGAAGTCTTGATCAGATGGTGAGCCCAAGGACATCTTGCATAGAATACAGACCCGGCTTCTGGTCGATGACCCATTGTGCTGCGCGCAGTGCACCTTTGGCAAAGGTATTGCGATTCGACGCTTTATGGGAGAGTTCGAGACGTTCACCGATATTTGCAAACAAGACGGTGTGGTCTCCGACGATGTCGCCGCCGCGAATGGCGTGAACACCGATCTCATTACGTGTGCGCTCGCCCACGACACCACTACGACCGTGCCGGACTGCTTCACCGACTTGCAGATTCCGAACATCGGCAAGGATTTCCAGCAAAGTTTTCGCCGTTCCGCTGGGTGCATCCTTTTTGAGGCTGTGGTGTGCTTCAATGATTTCAAGGTCGAAATCCGGACCGAGAATTTCTGCGGTCTTGCGTGTGAGCCAGAAGAGCATATTCACGCCGGTTGAGTAGTTCGTGGACTTCACAATCGGAATCACGTTTGCATAGGCGCTTAGGCTTCCGTTTTCTTCCGATGTGTGACCGGTCGTGCCGGTCACCAGTGGTATATTGTTTTGAGCACATAACTTTGCGATCCATGGTGTAATTGTATGTGAACTGAAGTCGATGACCAGATCACAATCAGCGACGAACTCTTCGCCAGCAGATACGTCTGTGCGATCATCAATATTGTGGGCGATTGTCAATCCAGGGATTTGTGCTGTACATGCAACAATGGCTTGTCCCATACGGCCAGAAGACCCGACTAGCGTTATTTCCGTATACTGTTTCATAATCTGCTCCGTTTCAACGATCAAATTCACTGGTGCTCAGTCTTTAGAGCGGGTTGTTTGTGGATGCAGTGACACATCATCTTTCCTATCGAAATTTAGTCTTTTTATTGGAAAAGTCAATAGATTCGAGTTATGTTCTCGTCTACCACAAAAGCCACCTCTAACTCTAGGTATTTTACGAGCTCCGGGAGCTGGATTCGAACCAGCGACCAATCGCTTAACAGGCGATTGCTCTACCGCTGAGCTATCCCGGAATATGTCTCCGGATAAACTCTCTGCCACGAAAACTTTTTAATTGTTTTTCTCTAACAAGCGCAAGTTTTCGTGTTTGAGCAATCTCACTGTAAATGAGAACCCATGTACCGCTGTATCTTGAGGTAAAACCTTTTAGCACATGATTATTATGCACATCAAGTCGCGAGTTTACATCCTCAGTCTGACCGATATAAATCTTATCATGTGATGCATTATATATTGCATATATTGTGTACATATACATATTTTAATGCGATTGCTCTACCTCCGCCAGCTGGCGGAGAGCTATCCCGGAATTTAATTTTTAACGAACCTGCCACGTCTAGGCATACCAACGTGGACATGAGAGAATGTATCATATTCTCGCTACGAAATCAAAACCTCAACTTACATGAAATCCACAAAAACTGCGAAAGTATCAAAACATCTAAAAATACACGCTTACCCAGGTTCTTCCAAGGAGTCTGTCACAAATAGAGCAGAAGACCGTCTTCTAATACGAGTACGCGAATCTGCGGAAAACAATCACGCTAACGATAGAATACTTGAAATTTTACGAAAATTGTATCCCAGTGCGGTTATTCGCATGATTAAAGGGCACCATTCTGCTCATAAGATCGTATCAATAGAAGAGAGATGATATAATATGTTCAGTGAAACGGTTCAGTAAGAAAAAATTATAAGAAATAACGTAAAATTTTATGAAGATAAACACAAAGACTACCAACATTTCACTCACACCTCAGCTTGCAGGTCATTTGAATAGAAGACTTGAAAAGATTAATCATCTTCTGGGTAGTGATCAGTCTATTGTATGTGACGTAGAAATTTCCAGAATATCAAATCACCACAACAAAGGAGATGTCTTTATGGCAGAAATCCATATCGTAGGTCACAAACGTAATGTTTTCGCTCGTTCTGAGAAGTCAGATATCCACTCTGCTCTAGATGAAGTAACAGAAGAAGCCTTTCATAGTTTAACTTCTCGTCATAAGAAATACATTGCTTTGGCACGTCGTGGTGGTGCTAGAGTCAAGGATATGCTGAAAGGTATGTGGCCAGGTGGTCGTGATTAAAATCACAGCCCAATGCCGTCACGACAATCAGCAATATACTCCGACGGATTTTAGTGCGGCGCAGTAAAATTTATTTTTGATATCCTCGTAGAAAATCTTGATAGTTCATTCCTTTTCCACCTTCTGGAATAACTTTTTCAATTTTTAGTGGTGAAACATTGTCTAGTTGTGAACTTTTTAAATCGTATGACGCTTTGGTGATTTTTACACGGATTTTTTTGTCATCATTAGCTTGATTGTTATTTTTTTCATTATTGTTATAATTTTCAAAAAAGAAAAATGCTTGTGGCCATTCATGGTAAGCCTGAATTTTAAGAAAGTTTTTATAAGGGTCGCCGACCAAACTCAAAGTTTTGGCATCAAACTCTAACTGAGCATCCTCCTTCTTGATCTTTGTTGTATAAGTTGCCAGTGAGTGATCTTGATTTTTTTCAGAAGACTCGCAAACAGAAAGTTTTTTTACACCATTTTTAATATTAGAAATCCAATTTGGCAATATACGCGCGAGTAGCTGCGCGCCTTTTTTCGCCATCAATTCTTCAAACTCTTCATAAGTTGGCCAATTTTCTATTTGAACATTTTCTTGGACAACTATCGGTCCATGATCCATTTTTTCGTCGATTCTCATAATCGTGACGCCGGTATCTTTTGAGTCATCTAGTATTGCTGATTGTAGTGGGGAAGCACCTCGATATTTTGGTAAAAGAGACGGATGAATGTTGAGGGTATGGCACGGTGGAATCTCCAAAACTTCCAACGGAATTATTTTTCCATAAGAAGCAACAACATAAACATCTATGATTGAGGAATTTTCGGTTGGAAAGGGTTCAGTGTCGCTCTGCTTGTCTATTTGTTTTTTTGTCTGAATACTTCGTAAAACCTGAATAAAATCTTCATTTAATTTTTCTGGATCTATGACTTCGATTTTGTGCGCTTGAGCCCAGACCTTTACTGGATTGGGGGTTATGGTCAATTTTCTGCCGACTGGTTTGTCCGGTGTCGTGACTATCAAAGCAGGTATGAGCCCAAGCCGTTCAAGCTCATTTAACACAATAACCGAAAATCGAGATGAGCCAAAGAAAGCGAAGCTCAACATTGACGGTTTGTTATTATTCATTTGCATATTATCAATGGCTAAATTTTTTGGATCTCTGCGATTTCTTCATCGGTCATTTCCCAGGTTTTCACTGCAGAATCAATAAATAAAATACCGTTCAAGTGGTCTGTCTCGTGTTGAAAGATTTGTGCCAATATTCCGCTAGCGCCACGTTCTATTAATTGCCCTTTTTCGTTGTAGGCTTTCAAAGTCGCACGAGTAGAACGAGGTACCATTCCATAAAGCCAACGTACAGAGAGACATCCTTCTTCTACTTCATGTTTGTCTTTCGATTTACGAATAATTTTTGGATTGATGAATACTAAGTCTTTTTTGTTACCAGCGTATGTTTTGTCAGCCAAAGCTAGAAGTGAACCAGATACGACAAATATTTGTAATGAAACTCCTATCTGTGGTGCAGCGATAGCGATACCATCTTTCTGCGTAGCCAATGCTACTGACATATCCTTTATAATCTTATTAATTTTGGGTGTGCCTATATCATGAAGCGCAACTTGTTTGGCTTTTTTCCTGAGCACAGGGTTATCACGTTGCACGATTTCTTCTCCAGAGTTTTTGGTTGAGATTTTTGATATATCTTTTGCCATTTGTAAACTATAGCGCATCAGAGAACATTTTTCATCTTTTGTTTCCTATAATAAACTTTCAGGGTTAATTTTTACTTTTACCGATGGTGGCATCTCACGGAGCTTAGTTGCCAATTCCTTGTGTGGCCACGCACGAGTTTCGCATTTCATAAGCCCATGAATCACAGAATTTCCACGTGAAGAAGAAGTAAAAGCAGGAAATACATCTATCACTTGTGGTGCCACAAGTATTTTTATTGCTGCCATTTGACTAGCGATTTCATCTTTTTTACCTTCTATAGTAACTTTTATTAAAGTAGAAAATGGTGGATATAAAAATTGCTTACGTTCGTGAAGTACAGCACGATAAAAGTCTCCGAGATTTCCTTTTAGACCATATTCGAAAACTGTCTCTTCGGCCTTGCGGGTTTGAACAATGAATGAACGCTTGGCCAAACTTCGGAGTCGTATAATGTTATACATTATTCTTTCTTGAATACGGAAATCTGGTATAGCAAAGAGGGAATCGAGTGAAGCGATAGCTGCGTGCTCGACTGGCTCACCTAGGTGTAAAAGTGCACGTTCTGTACCAATGAGGATACTTCCTGGTTTGGCACGAAATTTTTGTAAGGTAATTTGGATTTGTTTTTCACTGGCACCAGCATCTGCATCAATACTGAAAATATCTACCGACGGAAATTTGGCACGAATTTCTTCGGCAACACGTTCGGTACCAATACCAAGTGGGGTCAAGCGCCATCCAGCACAATTCACGCATGTTTCTACTGCGTTTCTGCGTGCGCCACAACTATGACACATAAAGAAATTTTTTCCGGTCTCTTTTGAAGCGTGTAGAACTACTGGTGACGAACATTCTTTACAAGAAACCACTGTCTCACAATCATCGCAAACAGTGATTGATGCTAGTCCTCGTCTAGCCGCCATTATAAAAAGGTGAGAGTTATCTTCACGGTTCATCGTGATACAAGCTTCAAGTTCTGGAGATACTGCACGGAATTTTTCTGATGGTAGACGTGCTCGTCCTTTTCCATCGATAAGGGAGGCCTTACTGTTTTGTGTTTGTACCCTCATATCCACCAGGATATCTTGAGCAGTAGAGATTGATTTCCATTTGAAAGGTGAACCTTCGCTGATTTCGTGTTCTTCGACTCTGTGTAAAGTTTCCACACGCAAGAGATTATCTGCAATATATATAGTCTGTTTTTGTGCTCTAGCTATTGTCTCTATTGCCTGTCTTGTATCTATATAAGGAGCAGCTTGTCCAATCCAGCCTCGGCTATTTTCACGCTCTATTATCACCGAATCAATATCAGTACGTGGTAATACAGAAAAGGAACTAGTTGCAATGATAAGAATAGGATGAGCCGTGTCGGCAATTTTCCCCCACGTCTCAATAATTTTCTTTGGTGTGAGTCCACCATGTAATACAAAGACATAATCTTCTACACCTTTTGACAGGGTTGCTGCGATATTTTTTATTTCCTCTCTGGTTGGTGCATAGATGACTAAAGATTTTTTACGGGCAAACTCTTGACGAATAAGACTGCGCCAAGCACTACTACGATCGTCATTGTCACCTTGAACTGCATAAATTTCTGTTAGTGATGGGCTATTAGGTGTCATTGGTGCCGGAATCCTGTGAGCATTTTCTAGCAAGGTTTGTGATATAAGCGCGGTGATAATGGAACCGACATTAGTTGCATAATAATTTGCAAGCTTACGAGAGGCTTCTATATATGGAGCTGGAAAGAATGATATGGCTTTGACCTTACCAAGTTTTTTTATTTGGAAAGAGGCTCTCTTTATGCTCGATTTTGATTGTTCAGCTGGAGTGACATCACTCACGATGGCATGAATCATTTTTGAACGAAGAGGCACAGTTACAATAGCACCAAGTGGCACAGGAGATGCTGTAAAGTAAGATAGTTCACTAGCTACCTTTGATTTTGTAAGAGGAATAACGGTGATGAGGTTCATGGGGTATTACACGCACGGGGCATGATTCTTTATTTATAACTTATTTGTGGAGTTTTTAAGAGGTTGACAGAATATCAGTATACTGTTACTTTAAAACCTAAAAAAGGGGGAGTACATTTGAAACAAAGACCAGTTAAAGTTAAGTATCGTGCAGTAAAAACTACCAAGAGGGCTTTAGCAGAGATGAGCCCAAGGCATGATAAGAGGAAAGTTATCATGTGTTTAGCTGCCGATATCCAAGCGAAGCTTGGCGTGTCGTTTGTGAGAATCGATGGTGAACGGGTGATTTTCTCGCAAGATCAAAAGCCCAAGCCGAAGATTGCTGCGACCAAGCTCGATCGCAGCACGAAAGAACCCACACCTCATGACGGAGTTGATGAATCACAAAAGCCGAGTGTCGCAGCAGATATTGGCTTCATGATCAATATGTCAGTCGCAGTGGTCAATCGTCGTGGCGTCGTTGTGGATGAGTGGAAGTGTGTCACAGAGCGCATCGTTTGATGTTGGGAAGTTTTTCTTTACAAAGTTGACCACCTCTCTGTATGGGTGGTTTTTTCTTGCAAAAAATTGACCTTGGCTTACTTCCTAATACCACGATTTATATTTGTTAATTTGGTGTAAAACCGCTACAATGATTTTTACTCATATGAATAAACAAACCACTCAAAAACCTACCAAATACGTTGAAAACCCAAAGTTTCTTATACACGGGCTTGCTGGAGCCAAAACTCTGAAAGGTTCGATTCGTATCAATGGTGCCAAAAACGCTGCTCTCAAGGCCATGGCAGCTGCGGTTTTATTTGATCAAAAAGTAAGGTTAGAAAATATTCCACATACGGCTGATATAGATACAATGACTTTGATTCTAGAAAAATTGGGAGCAAAAATTACTTGGGTCGGCGAGAAAGATGGTAAAGGCAAAATCATTCGTGATCATATAATGGAAATCGATGCTTCAACAATAAATTCTACTGATATTGATCCGAAACTTGCTGGTGGAATGCGTGCCTCGGTTGTGCTCACTGGTCCGCTTTTGGCGAGGTTCGGTAAAGTTAGTTTTCCAGCTCCTGGAGGTTGTGTTATAGGTGCACGACCTATTGATCTGTTTATTGAAGGTTATAAAAATATGGGAGCGAATGTTGTCCTCAAAGACGGTCTTTATAATATTTCCGTACCGCAAATTCCAGATGTTTCTCTACGTGTGAAAGGTGTACACAGCTTGAAGAGTTCAGAATTTTTCTTTCATACTATTTCTGTCGGCGGTACAGAAACTCTCATGATGACTGCAGTTTTAGGGTCTGGTAAAACTATTTTGAAAAATTGTGCCAAGGAACCGGAGATAGTGAATGTTGCTGAGTGGCTCGTTGCTTCTGGTGCAAAGATCAAAGGTGTCGGTACAGAAACCATCGAGATTGAAGGAATTGGCGCAACCCAGAAAACTGGCGCTATCAAATTGCTTACTTATAAGGAACCTTACATCGCAATTCCGGATAGAATCGAGACTGGTAGTTTTGCTATTCTTGGCGCTTTGTGTGCGCAGGATTTGATTATAGAGAATTGTGAACCAAAACACGTTGAATCCCTAATACATTTTTTGCAAGATTCTGGTGTACCAGTCTCTGTGAAAGAATCTAAGACTGGGGAAATTGGCTCTGGTTCTATCATCATAAAAAATAATATTAAACCAAACTCTTCTTTCGCTGCTTTCAATGTGCAGACTCGTGAATATCCCGGTTTTCCTACTGATCTCCAATCGCCGATTGTCACATATCTTACTCAAGTGACAGGGAATAGTCAGGTTGATGAAAATATTTTCGAAGGTCGTTTCAAGTACGTCGAAGATTTGACTAAGATTGGTGCAAAAATAAAAGTCACAAATTCTAGAGAAGTAAAAATCTCTGGACCGACACCACTGACGCGTCAGGTGAAAAATCATGCAGGGAGAACTGACGAAAATTCGACCGAACTTCTTGCACACGATATTCGTGCTGGTTTCGCTATTGTTGTGGCAGCCTTGATAGCAAAGGGCGATTTTATCGTTAGTAACGCTCATCTTATAGATCGTGGTTATGAAAAATTGGAAGAAGAATTGACGGCTTTGGGTGCGAAGATTGAGAGAATATATGGTGTATAAGCTTAGCTTTCAAAGGCTTGACTTTGTGCCTATAAACGTGCTATAATATAAACAGTCTTAGTAATAGAGAAAAAATCAAAAACAAACTTTTAACCTGACAAAAACGTCAACAAAAAAGGAAATAGGTGAACGGAATGAAATCAATGAGAGTGGCTGTTGAATTGCTGATCGAACGACTCAACCAGTTGGTGTTCGTGAAAGTTACAAACCTGGTGACCCGTGATGAGAACGTCTTTTCATTCGAGTCAAAAAGTGGGATGACGGTCTGGGATAGTGATCCGTGGTTTGGTGAGGAGCGTGAAAAATTTTCGGCTGGTGAATGGGAGAAGGCTGAAAAGAGCTATCTCTACTATTTCGGATTTGCACGGAATCAGAACCGCGAATTCTTCTTTCAAAAGAAGAACTATGACGTTCACCGCTTGTCGGATCCGCCATTCGTAAACCTTAGCAATCAGAGCATCACACCACCGTCGGTGGGTGCAATGATTGCTGGCTATCCGACCGAAACGTCAAAGGGGTGGGCTCTGAACGATTGGTTCAATGTGTCGCATTTCGAACTCCTGGTGGTCAACGCGGTTATTGGTAAGGGTGTACTGATTCCCAGGAATATTGCGGAAATGACGTCCGACAAAGACATCAACGTCCGTGATTTGGGTGAATGGGCGCGGTTGGTAGTGCTTCAAGACATTGGACACTATCTAAACCTCCGTAAAATGCCTGATGCGAAAGTACAGGATATCGACTGGACCGTACATCGGCACACCCATGTCTATCGGCCGGAGCTCTGGCAGAAATACGTTGAGGAGTGTCAAGTTCAACGGATTTTTTCCGAAACGGTTCCGGTGCCAGCACCTAAGCAGATCCACGATCGTCTCGGGGTTGGGTGTGCTGATCCGGTTGGATTGGTGACGCCGTTCGCAAATCTGACCGTCGGCGGAGTCAGTAATTAAGAATCGGTTCAGTTGCATGTTGTAAGAGGTGAGGCCCCGGGTGTTGCATTATGCAGCACCCGGTTTTATGTTGTCTAAATCTTTTCTATTTTTACTCTTTTACTAATTTGGTATGTATGCTATATTCGCTTTATTGTAAGAGCATTTTCCCATGTCCCCATTTTCACCAAAACTCGGCATTGATCTCGGTACTGCAAATACCCTTGTTTTTGTGCCTGGAAAGGGAATTGTACTCAATGAACCTTCTGTTGTAGCGGTTTCTGAAATCGACAAAAAAGTTCTAGCTGTTGGTAATGAAGCCAAAGAAATGGTTGGTCGCACACCGGATTCTATCGTGGCATACCGTCCAATGCGTGACGGTGTGATCGCTGACTATCGCGTTACAGAAGCTATGCTTCGGTACTTCATCGACAAAGCCCTCGGACGTTTTTCTATTTTCAAACCTGATGTAATGATCTCAGTTCCAGCGAGTGTTACTTCGACCGAGCGTCGCGCCGTCATCGAAGCAGCCATACGCGCCGGTGCCAAGAATGCCTATGTTGTGAAGGAACCAATTCTTGCAGCTATTGGCGCAGGTATTCCTATTCATGAAGCTCGTGGTCATATGGTTGTAGATATTGGTGGTGGCACTACGGACGTCGCGGTAATTTCTCTTGGTGGAATTGTTTCTTGCACTTCTGTGAAATGTGCTGGTAGCAAGATCGACGGAGCTATCGCAGATTATATAAAAAAAGTTTTCAATCTCGCTATCGGTGAGCATATGGCAGAAATTATCAAGATCAATATCGGTTCTGCTATTCCACTCGATCAAGAGCTTGTTATGACTGTCAAAGGCCGTGACTTTATTTCTGGTTTGCCACGCTCTACTGAGATCAAGACAAACGAGATGGTCAAAGCTATTTCCAAGGAACTTCGCGATATGATCAAGGCTATCAAAGATGTTTTGCAAGATACTCCACCAGAACTCGCAGCTGATATTATTGATCAAGGGATTATCATGACTGGCGGTTCTTCTTTATTGCGAAATTTGCCAGAACTAGTCTTTCGCCGTACGGGTGTGAAGGCCCGTCTCGCTGACGATCCTTTATTGTGTGTGGCAAAGGGAACTGGTCTTGCGCTAGAACATTTGGACGTATATAAGAAGACTATTTTGAGTAAGAGGTAAGTTGGATGTGGGGTGTGTACGGGTGATTTTCAGTCACGATTTATAGCCATGAATAGCAGGTGGGCCATAGGAAGCAGGTAGGGGGAGACATTGCTTTGTGAATCATTGAGGTCGCAGAATTTTTCGTTGATATAAAGTATGGCTTAAAATATAGAGTCATAATTGAGTTTAATAAGTTTGCGACCTCATTGTTTTAAAACTTATGTATATACCCCAGTCACAAAGAATGGCTTAACTACGTTAAATAAAAACCGCAGCCACTCGTCGGAGTAGTCGCGGTTACTGTTGATTACAACTCGCGCATCAATCTTTTGTACCAAGGATCCTTCGGAGGAGTCCAGCCACATGCTTCGAGGTCAGCTATTGAATAGCCAACGTTGTTTGCCATTTCCCCAACTTGCCGAAGGTATTCTTCTGCTACTTTGAGTTGAGCTAGTGATTGCTCGCACTCGTGGAATGTGGCTACGCGTAGAACAATCTCTTCTGCAGAACCATATGGCAATTTTTCTGCATAATCGCGAACCGTATTGAGGCGATTCTGCTGCTGAATTATGCCTTGATGTAATTCATAAACCTTCCCCAAAATTATTGGCTGAATTGCGTCCAGTTCGGGTTGGTTATGTGGATAAAGACAAACATCGAATGTTTGTTTAAATTTCCATTCAGTGTGAGTTACATGTTCTGAATCTGCATGATGCCAATACATAAATGATGACATCATCACAATAAGAACGATCCCAAAACCAGCTTTGTATCGTAATTTCATTTCTAACAGTTCTCCTTGATGGTTGATTTCTGCTGGTACATTACGTCGAAGGTAAATTATTGTCAACAGCTCTGAACGGTCTGCTAGCACTTAATCTTATAAACAAATCACGCTATGATGTGGGTATGTTACCAAACCTATCTCACCATGCTTACGTTATTGTTGCCGGCTCATCAGATAATGTGGACGGTAGCACAATTAGCGCTCACGCCAAGCTTCTCAAAATCCTAGAAAAAACTCATAAAATTCCTGTACACGGAAATCCTGACCTTTTTGATCGAACGTATGAAACTTTTACCATTGATGATGCACGTGAGCTTAAAGCTGCCCATGAAATGAAGTCGGTTACAGTAGGTGCCAAGAAGATATTCATTATGTCAATGAATGGCATTACTATCGAAGCACAAAATGCTCTTCTGAAACTCCTCGAAGAACCGTCAGATAACGCACATTTCTTCCTTATAATTCCATCTTCACATTTATTGTTGCCAACTATTAAGTCGCGAGTAAGTATTTTGCATCATGCCAAATCAACACCATCAAAAAATTTTGACGCAGCAGACTTTCTTAAATTACCAATCCAAAAACGCCTCGACCAAATTAAAAAACTAACAGAAGAAATTTCAAAAGATAAGAAAACCAATCAAGATGCCATAGATTTCGTAAACGCCATCGAGGACACTATTTATCGGAGTGGGGTTAAAAAAGGACTAAGAGAAATCCAAACCGCCCGCATATACCTGAACGACCGTGCACCATCTATTAAAATGCTTTTGGAATACGTCGCACTTAATGTTTAAGAAAACTAGTGTATAATAGTTATATAAAACCCGCAGAAATTTATTAAATAATACCCACAAACATATGGCATACGATTTTAATCCTTTCAAAAAGCAGATTGCAGGTGTCGAAGAATGGCTCAAAAAAGAATTCCAACAGATCCGTACAGGCCAAGCTTCACCGGCCATTCTAGATACTGTACGTGTCGAATCTTTTGGTGCACAGGTTGGTCTCAAGGAAATAGCGGCAGTCACTATTGAAGGTTCAAGAACTATACGCATTTCTCCATGGAATAAGGCCCAGACAAAAGATATAGAAAAAGCGATAACTATTGCCAATCTCGGACTATCAGTTGTCGTCGATGATCAAGGTCTTCGTCTCAATTTTCCGGAACTTACAGGAGAACGTCGTACGGCTATAGCCAAACAAGCAAAAGACAAGCTTGAAGAAGCCAAGAAACAGCTTCGTCAACATCGTGATCATGTAGTTAAGGATTTGTCAGCCAAAGAAAAAGAAGGTGGTTATGGTAAAGATGAGATCTTCCGTCTCAAAGGTGATACACAGAAGATTGTAGATGATGTGAACAAGAAGCTTGAAGATTTATTCGCTAAGAAAGAAAAAGAGATTGTAGGATAGTACGCAACAGATAGCAAAACTAGTCTAAATTCTAATATTCATGGCAATTGTTGTATTCATAATCGTTTTGGCAGTACTCATCTTTGTCCATGAGTTTGGCCATTTTGTTGCGGCGCGTGCGTGTGGTATACGAGTTGACGCATTTGCACTTGGCTTTGGACCAAAACTTTTTTCTTGGAAATCTGGCGAAACAGAATATTCAGTACGAGTCATTCCTTTTGGAGGGTATGTAAAAATATTTGGCGAAAATCCAGACGAAGAAAATACACGTGGATCTGATTCACACAGAAGTTTTGTGAACAAACATAAGTGGCAACAAGCGATCGTACTTGCAGCAGGTATTATCTGTAATCTTTTATTTGCATGTATTCTCTACATGAGTGTCTTTTATATTGGTGTTGTAGCTACACCCGATGGATTTGAAAAATACGCGAATCATTTCAGTAATCCTAGGATAATGATTACTGATATTACAGAAAAGTCTCCAGCTTTCAATGCTGGTCTTAAGGGTGGTGATGTCATTGGTAATTTTGCTTCCATAGATGAAATAAAAAGTGCAATCCAAAATAGCCAAGGTAAACCAATTACAATTCTCGACATTAATCATGGTGTCAGCAAGAACATAGTAGTCACTCCCGCACCTGATACTGACGGTACGTATATTATTGGTATCGCCATGGATAATGTTGTTGATATCAAGTTGCCGTTTTGGTCATCAGTTATAGAAGGTATTCATTACACTTATGTGATGATAAAAAATACTATTATGGGGTTAGTTATGTTCATTTCTACAGTTTTCCATGGTACAGCGAATTTTGCTGACGTTTCAGGACCGGTAGGTATTGCTGGTATAGTCGGTGATGCTGCTGGACTTGGTTTTACGTTTCTTCTTATGGTTACAGCGCTTATATCGATCAACCTTGGTGTGATTAACCTCGTACCTTTTCCTGCCTTGGACGGTGGACGAATTCTCTTTGTGGCAATTGAAGCGATGACGCATCGCAAGATTTCTTCTAAGTTTGCCAATATGGCAAATACTATTGGGTTTGCTTTGCTTATAGCTTTGATGATATTGGTGACATATAAGGATATTGTGAAGTTGATAAAATAGGGTAGTATTAAGAATTATGAATACACCAGAAAGTAATCCACAAGAAGTTGATCAGGCAAATAAAGTCAATCGGGAATTTAACCCCGATTTACCCAAGAATATTAAACCTTTTTTGGATTTCCAGATGGAGATGATAGAAAAGTTTTACGGTTTTACCGATCTAACAACAGAGCAGAAAGCTAACTGGATAAAAGATAATGCTGTACATTTTCGTGAACAGTTACGAAAAGACCCGCAAATTTTGAAAAAATACATTGAAGGTGTAGCAGAAAATGACGAAATAAAAAGGGAAGAAGCGATCCATAAGATTTCGGAACTTATTTATATTCACGCATAATTTTTGACTAGAATTTATTCACATGAAACAATCACAACTTTTTACAAAGACCCGACGCGAAGCTCCAAAAGATGAGGTTGCCAAGAACGCACAACTTGTAATATATTAGAAGTGTCAAAAAAGTTGATGTTTTCCATTTGTTCGTAAATAGTTTGAGCGACTTGTTCACCTTGTCTTCTGGAATTTTTTACCGAATACGAAATCGGGCCCAGTGGGAATCTACGGAGATTCGCGCACTGGGCCCGGAAGTTTTACATCGCGTAGAATTGTGCCTCGCCAGGCCGCCGTTTTGGTAACGTTGCGTCAACCCTCCAACAGATTTTTCGCACAGGTTCTGAGATGCTGACCTGTCCCTTTTTCCGGCTCGGGAACCTTCATTCCATATCCTGGTTTCCCAGAAATGGTTTAACGGCTATATCTCAATGCTCTGTCCTCCTTTTTGTCGCGTGTTAACGCGGTTTGTTTTTATTCTCGCCGCACCAACCTCACTAACTTTACCCTCGAAGTCTTTGAAAGAAAGTGATGGATCCAGAGTCCCTTTGTGAGTCAACCGCATTTGCATCTTCTATGCATTTGTCTTATTGACGGGGATACATCTGAATCCGCTGTTGCTATTGTAGCACACCTATTAAATTTGTCAAGTATATAGATATTTTATTACTAATTTTCTGTATTTAATTTCAATTATACTCATATGTTAAGCCATATTTCAGCTTCTTGTGCAGAATATAACTTATATGGTAAGGTACACTCACTATGGCTTTGAAAAATTCCATGAAAACCCCACAGGAAAATCATTTGAATCAGGCTTCAAAATTCAATTTTAAAGCCCAAAAAGAACATTTACTCAATAAATTTTCGAATGATATTGGTATTGATCTCGGGACTGCCAACACTCTTGTCTATGTTCGTGGCAAAGGTATCGTTGTGAATGAGCCATCAGTCGTAGCTGTCAACCAAAAGACCGGACAAGTCGTCGCGGTTGGTGGAACAGCCAAAGATATGCTCGGTCGTACGCCTGCACATATCACTGCGGTGAGACCACTTGTAGATGGAGTGATTTCTGACTTTGAAGTGACAGAAGAAATGCTTTCATATTTTATCCGTCGTGCTGGTGAGTTTATGCCAAAGAAATTTCTCGGACCGAGAGTTGTTGTGGGAGTCCCATCGGGTGTGACCAATGTAGAAGTTCGTGCCGTAAGAGACGCAACGAAGAATGCCGGAGCTCGTGAAGTTTATATAGTCGAGCAACCAATGGCTGGAGCTATCGGTATTCGTTTACCAGTCCATGATCCAGTTGGCTCTATGATCATAGATATCGGTGGTGGTACTACTGACATTGCTGTCATTTCACTCGGTGGTATTGTTCGCTCAAAAAATATAAAAATCGCTGGTGATAAATTTAACAATGATATTATTTCTTATATTCGTAATGAATTCAAAATCTTGATCGGTGAGACTACTGCTGAGCAAGTCAAAATGTCTGTTGGTTCTGTTGTTCCAGGAGAATCACTCGAAACAACCATCCGTGGTCGTGACCTCATCACAGGTTTACCACGCGAAGTTATTATCACCGACTCTGATATTCGCGAAGCTATGGGTCAGTCTATCGATACGCTTCTTGAGGCTGCGATAGAAGTTTTGGAGACTACACCTCCAGAAATTCTTTCTGATGTAATGAAGCGCGGTGTTCATCTTGTAGGTGGTGGAGCTTTGATCAAAGGACTCGATACTCTTTTGATCGAAACACTGAAGTTGCCGGTCACCGTAGCAGAAGATCCGCTCACTGCGATAGCTCGTGGCGCTGGGATTATCTTGGAAGATTTGGAAAGATACCGCTCAGTTTTGATTGAGAGTGAAGATGATTTGCCCTCAAGCTCATAAGACGAAAATTTACATCTGCACGTTTTTTCTACACTCTATTTATCTATATGACCTACCTAATCAATCACAACCACCCAGCAAAAAAAAGAAGAAATATGTGGATGGGTATTGCTGTTGCAATTTTGGTCATTGGATTGTTTATCCAGAAACTTACACCACACCTCTTGCCAAGCATCTTTACGACTATCGCCAGGCCATTTTGGAGAATAGAGTTTTCTTTGCAGAGCGGATCACTGCGCAGCCCAGAAGCTCTATTGAATGAAAATGAAGATCTCAAACGTCAACTAGCGGATATTTCTGTGCGTATGCAATCTACAACTATTCTTGAACAAGAGAATAGTGACCTCAAGGCTATTCTTGGAAGGTCTAGTGATGTTTCTGCTTCTACTACTATTTCAACAACCACCCCAATAACCGCATCAGCAATCACTTCACCAATTACATCAAAAACGACCACTGGTTCTAGAACAAAACAACCTAATGTTGTACCAATACTCTCAGCGATTTTGGTTCGACCACCTCTCGCACCATACGACGAACTAGTCATAGATATCGGGGCTGATTATGGTGTTAGTGTTGGAGATAATGTTTATGCTCCTGGGAATGTAATAATCGGCCACATTGTAGATGTCCTTTCTAATACTTCAAAAGTAGAATTGCTTTCTTCACCAAGCAGTTCTTTTGAAGTAGAGATCGGCGCACAAGCGATTCCAGCTACTGCACACGGTCGCGGTGGAGGACAATATTCTGCAGATCTTTCTCATGATACAACCGTACAAGCTGGTGATCTCGTGATTGTTCCATCGATCGATCATAAAATTGTAGGAATAGTTGGTGCGGTAAATACAGATCCTGCACATCCTTTCTCTACTATATTATTTGCTCCACCGGCGAACATGTTTAGTATGAGGTGGGTGATAGTCGGAACAAGTGTTGTGACAGCACACTAATAATTGTGAGTCTGTGAGATATTTTATATGAATACAAAATCAATACCACGAGTAATAATAGATTTGTTGCTTATCTTGGTTTTACTCAAGGGTTGGTGGTTCGTAATAATCGTGTTGGGCATAATCGGGCTTTGGAGATGCGAACACTTTTTTGAAATTCTTGTGGCTGGAGTTGGATACGATGCATTATACGGAATGGTTCCTAGAATGGGAATTTATGGTTATATAGGATCAATCGCTGGAGTTGTCATTTATTTTGGTGCCTTTTTGTTTAAAAAAATGATTCGCAATTAATATGAATTTTAATCTACGCCAAAAGAAAAAAGGTCGAACAAGTAAAAGAAATCGTGAAATTGCTCCTGACGAAGTTTTGATCGACTCTAGTAATATCTCGGATTTTAATGCAGATCAAATGGAGGGTCGTCTAGAAAAGCCTATATCACGTTCGACACTATATATAATCGGAATTTTTGGTTTGGTAATTTTTTCTATTTATCTTTTTCGTGCATGGGGTATGCAAGTGACGAACGGGGTTGGTTACGCGACGCGTAGCGAGAACAATCTGTTGCGTCCTGTACCAATTTTTGCTGGTCGAGGAGTAATATATGATAGAAATGGTATACCACTAGCATGGAATGCGCCAGCAGTCCTCGGTGAGCATGGTGATAATGCTAGAGATTTGGCTACAACTTCTGTGGCGACAACTACATCTACAACATCGCCGTCGATTTTTACAGAAGATCCTGTAGCGAGAAGAGAGTATTCAACTTCTACTGGTCTGGCTCACGTTCTAGGCTATGTGCAATATCCATCTAAGGATAATAATGGTTTCTATTATCAAGAAGATTTTCAAGGTGTCGATGGTGTGGAGAAATATTATAATGAGCAACTCCAAGGTAATAATGGCTCACGCCTGATCGAAGTCGATGCGCACGGTCACGTTGTTTCACAAAACGTAATTCGTCCACCTGTACAAGGTGATAATGTTACTCTCTCTATTGATAGTCGAGTGCAATCTGCTTTGTATAATAATCTTCAAGATATTGCTGAAAGAGTTGGATTCTCTGGTGGTGCTGGCGTAATCATGAATGTGCATACTGGTGAAGTTTTGGCTATGACGAGCTATCCAGAATATAGCTCACAAATTATGTCAGACAAAACTGATTCGCAAGCGGTCAATGCTTATGTGAATGATACCGTACGCTTACCATTCCTAGATCGAGCAGTAGATGGCCTATATACACCTGGCTCAATTGTAAAACCTTATATGGCTATGGGTGTTTTGACAGAACACGTGATTGATCCAACTACAATAGTTGTGACTACTGGTTCTATTTCTATCCCGAACCCATATGATTCTACGAAGTCAACGGTATTTCGTGACTGGAAAGATCTAGGTGCGCTAGATTTGCGACACGCTATAGCTATGTCATCTGATGCATATTTCTATATCGTTGGTGGTGGATACAAAGATCAGCCAGGTTTGGGAATTGCAAATATTGATAAATATCTGAGCATGTTTGGTTTTGGGTCTGCGATACCAACATCTTTTTTTACAGGTACTCGACCAGGTACGATTCCTACACCTGCGTGGAAGAAAGCTACTTTCAATGAAAATTGGTATCTGGGAGATACATATCATACATCAATCGGTCAGTATGGTTTCCAAGTAACACCAGTACAAGTCGTCCGTGGAGTAGCATCTATAGCGAATAGTGGAACACTCTTAGTACCAACGATTTTGAAATTTGATGCATCTGGAAGTTCTACTGTTAATGTAGCTATGAATGATTTTCAACAAAATAGTGCACCACAAATCGAGCGTGTGATAGATCTTCCTCAAAAGAATTTTCAAATTGTGCGAGAGGGGATGCGACTTGGAACGATGCAGGGTACGAGCGTGGCTCTCAATGTTCCGTATGTACATGTCGCTGGTAAGTCCGGTACAGCTGAGCTCGGTGTGAGCAAGGCCCAGGTAAACTCTTGGATCACAGGATTCTGGCCATATGAAAATCCCAAATATGCTTTTGCGGTGACTTTGGAAAAAGGATCGGTACACAACCTGATCGGAGCAGCGGCAGCCATGAGGCAACAACTAGATTGGATGCATGTAAATACGCCGGAGTATTTTGCTGGGAATTAAGTTAATCTAAGACTTTTATCCCCAAAAAACTGCTTTTTTCCTCACAAAAATGTTCAAAACTGCTATAATATTGCCATGCAAGCTTACAAGGAAAGTGGCTTTACTCTTATAGAGGTAATTATATATGTGGCCATATTGGGTATTATACTTTTCTTTATAGGTGGATTCATTTTTAATGGTGTGAATAGTGCCAGCAAGATCCAAGCTTGGCAGGAAGTCAACGACAATGGGCGTTTTGTGGAAAATAAAGTATTAGAGGCGGTGCAGAGTTCGCAGGGGGTGAATTAAATTCCACAAAGAAATTTAAATGAAACTTTATAAGAATATTTTTATAGCTTCAGTCTTCTTTTCACTTTCTTTTGTGTTTTTTTCACATAAAGCTTTTGCGGCAAGATATTGGGTTGGAGGAAATGGTAGTACCACCAATGCTACTGCTAGCTGGGCCTCCGCCCAAGGCGGGTGTGGAGTTGGTGGAGGACAATCTATCCCTACTGCATCTGATGCCGTATATTTTACTTCAAGTTGTACAAATAGTGCGCTTGTTGATGTAGCATTCTCGGCACTTAGTATTGATACAACTGGATACACAGGAACAATTACAAATACTGCAGGAATTACTGATGTGGGAAATTTTAATATTGCTGCGGTGACGACAATGGCTGGAGCAGGGATATTAACTTTTACGGGGAATAATACTGGTGGCAGCTATTCTTTATCTTGTTCTGCGACATTAACAACTCCAGTTCGTGTCCTGTTGGCTAGCAATGGTGGTGACTTTACACTTGGTTCGGGATGTTCCATTGTTGTTGATACGTCGGTTACTTGGACGAGTGGACATTGGAGCTATCCTAGCAATCCCTCACTTATCAACAATGGTACGATGACGGTTAATTCTGGAACCTGGACAATAGGGCCAAATACTTACACCGACCCCTTTCAGAATAACGGCACTATCAATATCAATACCTCAGGTTGGACATTTAGTGGTGGTATTGGTTTTACAAATTCAGCTTCTAAAACTGTTACCGCCTCATCTTTAACATCAATGAGTGTTGGTGGCACATTTACAAATTTGGGCACGTTTACCGCTGGCTCTTTGACAACATTGACTGCGGGAGGTTTTTCTCCTGGTGGTACAATGACCCTTTCTTCCTTAACGACCGTAAATACTAGTAGTTTTTCTGATAATCACGCAGTACTCGATATGACTGGTAGGACACTTAATATTAAAGGTGCTGTTAGTGGTTCGCTTTCTTGTACGGGTACTTTCAGTGGAACATTCGAAATGGCTGTAACTACTAGTAATACAAGCTTTACCATAAATAGTGGCTGTAAAGTCGTTGTTGATACAGCTGCAGGTTGGACAATTTCAAACGGTAATACATTCACAAACAACGGTACGATATTGGTAAACTCCGGCACTTGGAATATTAGTCTTTATACGAACTGGGGTACAGCTTCATTTATAAATGGTGGCACGATTACTCATAACGGATCTGGATGGTCAATGTTCCCATCTGGGGGACCAGCAGGAAATTTTACTAACAACGGTACTATCACATATTCTGGAACATCAATATCTATCGGAAGTCTAAATGGTAATGGGGGAAATTTCACTAACAACGGTACGTTGACCGCCTCTTCTTTGACCTCTGTTACTGCTAACGGAACATTTACCACGGGTGGCACTATGACTGTCCCTTCTCTGACCGCTTTAAATACTAGTAGTTATTCGGATAATCCAAATGTGCTTAATATGACAGGTAGATATATCAATATTATAGGCTATGCAGTTGGTTCATTTTCTTGTTCTGGTACTTTCAAAGGAGGTTTCTATGTTAATGCACATGCCGGTGCTATGAATTTTACTATAAACGGTGGTTGTACTATAAACGTAGACACCTCGCAGGCGTGGAACGTGTCATCTGGGGCTACTTTTGCTAACTATGGCACATTGTTGGTAAGTTCTGGTACATGGACTATCAGTCCTTATGCTAACTGGAGCTCAGGCACGTTTGCGAATTATGGCACCATTACTCACAACGGTTCTGGGTGGGTGATTTCCAGCGCTGGTGGTCCATCTATGAGCTTCGCCAATTACGGTACTATCACATACGCTGGATCATCGATGACTATAAATAGTTATAGAGCCGCAGATGGTGGTAACTTTACCAATGGTGGTACATTTACTGCTACCTCTTTGTCGACACTCAATGTTACAGACGCATTTGCAAACAACGGTGGAGCTACTATGACACTTGGCAATACAACGTTATATGTTTCCACAAACTTGAGCCAATATGGAACAATAACTGCTACTTCACTTACAACAGTTTTGAATGGCTCACAATCTGGAACAATGTATTGTAGCGGTGCTTATCCAGGAACTGTCCAGTTAAGTAAAAACTCAAATTCATACACCATAACTTTGGATCCGAGCTGTAATTCATTTGCCGGTAATTTTACAACCTCAGGTGGAACCAGTGGTATTCTTGCTACTCCGGCTGGTGTTACTACTATTAGTGTTGCCGGGAATGTAAATCTTGGATCTACCGGGGCATTTGGTAATGCAAATTTAACTTTAGCCCTAACTGGTTCAGGAAAATCATTTATACTTAATGGTTCAAATGTTAGCGCTATCGCCGGTATTACATATGGTGCTGTCAACCAAGCATTTAGTTATTACAGTGGTACATATTTTGCTAGTCCAAATTTTAGTAATAGTAATGTAGCAAAGATAAATATTTATGGCAGTTGGTCATCTAATATTACTATATCTGGATCAAGCCAATTTTTTAACCTATATAGTGGTACTGTGTCTGGGACGATCACTATTTCTGGTACAAGTACCTCTGTAACCGGAGCGGCCGCTTCTGTTATTAGTGGAAATTGGACTTTTAATGGCACGGGTACGGCTTGGATTAGTCTGGGCGGCACTGCTACAGCTGGCACAATTACTATTAATCAAAGTGCTGATCTTTCTGGTAATTCAACTTTTTATAATTTAACAGTCAATGGAGGAAAAACATTAGATGTATCACCTGATGGAAATACAACCATATACAATATTACTATTATGAACGATATTGTTGTTACGGGTACTATATTATTTAGAACTGGTGCTGTCATATTTAATGATACAAATGTATCAAAGACAAGAAGTATTGCTAGTATTCAGTTTTATAGCGTTGTTTTGACATCTGCCGATACTAACAATTACACTTCTACTTTTACCGCCGGACTAAATTTTATAGGCAATTTGACTGTTCAGACCACCGCCGGAACCAACAATTATATCCATACTTGGCAAATTGCTACCAGTAGTAGTTACGCAGTTCCCGGTAGTTTGACGATAAACAGGTTTGCTGGTGGAGCAATACCTGCTTTGAGTACGGTAACAGCCTCGACCTGGAATATGGTGGGGAATAATTCGGCGTTTATAAATAGTAATGGAACATTTACTCCGGCTTATTTAAATTTTAATGGGAGCGGGACGACGACTTATTCCGATACAAATGTTCCAACATCGGGCACTACGACAATCAACCAAAGTTCTGGATCTGTTATTTTAAGTTCAAATGTTACTATATTCAACCTCGTTATCAGTTCTGGAAATATTTTATCTGCATATGATGGTATCAGTACATCATATGGTTTATCAGTTAAAGGTAACTTCATAAATAATGCTGGTGCCACAGGTTTTGTGTCAGGATTAGGGACGGTTACTCTGGCCTCAAAGTCTGCTGGTGTTGCCACTACGTATACAATTACAACAGGTGGTGTGACATTCAATAATCTTACTTTTTCATTTTTCAACAACACCAACTTTTTGGTTACAGATAATCTAACAGACAGCTTCACTGTTGCCGGAGATTTGATTGTAAAAGATACTGATGCAAGTTATCCCGCCACCCTTTCGGCTACTTCTCCAGTGGTTATTGCTCTACAGGGGAATTACACGGAATCTCAGACTGCTACTATGAGTTTTGGTTCTAATATCACCCTTAATATAGTTAGTGATTCTAAGACATTCACTCTCAACTCCGGAACCTTTACTGCTACGTTGAACATGTCTGGTAACGGTGACTTTCTAACTGTCACAGGTGGTATTGTTAATGCTGATTTTAATTTTAATGGGACTGGAACAACTACCATAAATACAGGGAGTGGTACTTGGTCTGGCGGTACTACGACTCTAAACCAAAGTGCGGTTCTTAGTGCATCATCGACTTTTTTCAACCTAACTATTAGTAATAGATATTCCTTGGATGTCTCCACTAATAATTATGGCTTAACCATCAATGGTAATTTTGTAAACAACGCTGGTGTCACTGGTTTTGTGGCCAGGGCAGGCGCTGTGACTTTTGCAGCTGTAACAGGGTCTGTTACTAGTAATAACATTACATACAATGATGTTATAGCTGGTGGCACCACGGTCACACTTCTAGATAATCTAAATGTTGGTGGCAATTTTACAAAGTCTATAGGAACCCTGACTTCTACCAGTTCTGCGGCTTTGAATATGATAGGAACAGGAAAATCTTTCACTATGAGTAACGGAACCTTTTCAGCCAATCTTACTTTTGGTGGATCCGGTGTGACAACCGTTAGTGCTGGTGGCACATGGTCTGGAGGCACTACAATCATTCAATCTTCAGGATCTACTGTATTGACTACTACTACCAATCATTTCTACAACCTTACCAATAACGGCACCTTCAACGGCGGTACATCTACATCCACCATAGTTTCTATCGCTGGCAACTTGACTCTTAGTGGTGGCATATTTACTGCTACTGCTGGCACTACCACTCTTACTGGCAATCTTACCTTGAATGGTGGTTCATTTGTTCACAACAACGGTATATTTAATTTCAACGCTGGAACCGGTGTCAATCAGGTGATCACCACAAATCAGGATATTACTTTCTATAATCTTACGAAATATAATACAAAAGGTATTCTTACATTCCAGGTTGGATATACATACAATGTTCTAGGAGCAGCTACTTTGAGCGGATCTGGTAACACTACGAGACTTCAGTTGAATCCAAGTCAAATCGGATCGATTACGTGGAACTTTAACCCTACTGGTGCTCGTAACTTTAATTATTTGAGCCCATGGTATTCTAACAATATTGCTTCACCGATCGATCTCAGGATTTTTGCTTCAGCCGCTTACACTCCTTCCTCCGCGCTAGATACTACGGATTGTGCTCAAAGTGTTCCATATTGTGATCGTGGTTATAACTCCAGCTGGCTGTTCGGTAGTAGTACTCTTATGGCTTATTGGGTTGGTAATTATGCTGGTTGTAACGGTCACACTGGTACTGCAGCTTGCTGGTCTGCGACATCTGGTGGAACAGGAGGTATAGTTATCGCTAGTAACTTTACGCTTTTCTTCGATGGTGGTGCAGCAACTTCCAACGCTATCTTTGATGGTTCTATCGCTAGTTTTGCTGGTATCAATATAAGTTCTGCGTATTCTGGCACTATCACACAAGCCAGATCGATGTCTCTAACATCTCAAGGTTTTGTACAGAATGGAGGTAAATTTGTCGGTAGTACAGATGCTTTCTCTACGAATAACTTCACCCAAAACGGTGGTGTATTCAATGCTCCTAGCACAATGACAGATACGGGAGCCTTCACTGTATCTGCTAGTAGTATATTCAACGCTTCTTCTACGGTTAATGTTGGTGGAAATATTTTAGATAGTACCACGAGTAGTAGTACTTTGGATCTCTCTACTGGCTTGGCAGGGTATTGGAAATTGGATGAAACAGTTTCCCCAGCAGCTGACTCTTCTGTTAATGGAAATAACGGAACATGGAGTGGAGTTCCTTCTATGTCACCAACTGCAAGCGTGCCGGTGCCACCAATACAGTTCTCGGATCCATATGCGTTAACGTTTAATGGAAGTAGTCAGTATATAAACTTAGGAAATACGACCGGTAAAGGAATACCGGTGGGAAGCCAAGTAAGGACTTACTCTGCTTGGGTAAAGTTTACCAATAATTACGCCCTCAATACTTATGGTCTGGTTCTTTCTTATGGGCTTGTTTCTCAACCGGCGCTTGTCTTGTTTGGTGTAGGTTCTACAGCTGGTGCCCCCGCAAACTCTGTCTCATTTGATTTCGGTGGTGCGGCAAACAATATGGACGGAACAACTTCGTTGAATGATGGTGTTTGGCACAACATTGTTGGAACATTTGATGGTTCGGCAATGAGGATATATGTCGATGGTTCGCTTCAGGCAACAAAAAATGGCGCGACAGCAAATACTTCAGATAATACTACAGCTTATATTGGAAAATATATTGCCTCCCCATACTATTATTTCAACGGCTCCATCGATGATGTCCGTATCTACAACCGTGCTCTTTCATCTGCAGAAGTTTCTGGACTTTCTGCTGGTTATAACTCTGGAACATTCAATGGTGGTCTTCTCAACTTTGCTTCTAGTACAGTGAATCTTACCGGAGGTACTCAGTCTATTACTAGCCAAGGCACTACTACCTTCTGGAATTTGGCTAAGAGTACTTCGTCTTCTAATAATCTCTCATTTACTGCTGGTAAAGTTTTTAAAATTTTGAACAACTTGACTCTCTCAGGAGGTTCTAGTAACTATCTAAGTTTACGCTCAAGTCAGCCTGGTATTCAGTGGAAGATCTTACCAAATACTTCAGCTACAAACTCGTTTAATCTATTGAATATTCAAGATTCGAACAATATTGCAGTTCAACAACTCGTGGCCGCTGGTAGTGTAGATAATGGCAACAATACCAACTGGCTCTTTAGTATTCCAGGAACTACTATTGGCTGGTCTGGTACGCAGGTGGCGACGACGACGATACCAGCGACCAATGTCATGCTTGGCGGCGCATTTACGGCTATACGTACTTCCACAGGTCCTGATCTATATATCAAGAGTATAAAGTTTACTCAAAATGGCTCTTTAGCGAACTCTTTCCTGACGAATGTTAGACTTTATTATAATCAGACTAGTGGCTCATGCGATTCAGCGTTAACTTTCAACGAGGGAATAATGATAGCTGCTAGTAGCTCAGCAACATACACTGCAACAGGTAAATATTCATTCTCTACAACTACAGGCCAGATTCCTACTGGTATTCCAGTTAGTTATGGTGTAAGTACTTGCTTGTATTTAAGATATGATATTACGGGTACTGCCTCAGTGGATCAGGCTGGTAAATCTATAGATCTTTCTATTAATAACCCATTAGCTGATGTGGTTATGGATTCTGGTAACGCTTCACCTTCTAGTGTTATTGATATCCAAGGTGCCAATCGTGCCACAGTAATAGATGGAAATAGTCTAGGTTTAGGAAGTGTGTTGTCGATAAACACTACAGACCCTACAACGAATCCAACTATTTTCTATGTTCAAAGTGGCGCCTTCTGGATGCGTCAGGGAACAGCTGCGGCTATCAGCCTTACACCTTCAAATATTGCTGCTACAAGTTTCTCGTTCGTCAAATCTGCACCATCTGCTAATACACAGGTAGTAAAGATAACTCTCAATATTACCGAGACTGACCCAAAGAATCCTACAAAGCCTGTTTATGCCAAAACTTTCACCTTTACGGCTACAGTGAAAGTTTCGCACTAGAATATGCTATAATACACTCAACACTATTTATTAGGAGTCTTTTATTATTTATAATTTTTTATATGGCAACCGACATTCAATATCTCACTAGTGAAAAGCACGCAGAGTTAGTAAAAGAGTTAGAGTTCTTGAAAACTACACGGCGTGGTGAGGTTGCAGAGCACCTAGAATATTCCAAGAAGCTCGGAGATCTTTCTGAGAATACTGAATATCATTCAGCTCGAGAAGAGCAAGCTATGGTCGAAGATCGTATTAGCCGTCTAGAACAAATTTTGAAACAAGCTTCCATAGTAGAAGCTTCCGATGGGGATGTTGTGGTTATCGGTTCTACTGTTAGACTAGAAAAAGATGGTGACAATAAATCTCTGTTATTTACACTGGTTGGATCAGAAGAAGCTGATATGGCTCACGGAAAGATTTCCAACTTATCCCCAATTGGTTCTGCTCTTTTGGGTCACAAGGTTGGTGATATAGTTCAGGTAGTGACACCAAAAGGTCAGGTTTCATACAAAATAGTTGTAATCAAATAATATGGATGAATTAAGAGCAATCCGAACAGCAAAATTAGATGCCTTGCGTAAGGCTGGTATGGATCCGTATCCCGCAAAAGTGCCAAGAAGTTTTAGTTTAGCTGATGCCCGTGCCAATTTTAAAGAGTCTTCTCAGGTTTTTTCTCTAGCCGGTCGGGTCATGGCTATCCGCGGTCAAGGTGCCATACTTTTTCTTGTACTTGATGATGGTAAGTCTACCTTCCAAGCTGTGGTCAAGAAAGATATTTTGAAACCAGAATTGTTCACATTACTAACAGAAACAGTAGACATTGGTGATATCGTGAGTGTGACTGGAACATTTTTCACTACACAAAAAGGGGAGCAGAGTATTTTGGTGACATCATGGACAATGGCAGCAAAATCGCTTTTGCCTTTGCCAGAAAAGTGGCACGGTCTTACTGACCCAGATGAAAAACTTCGCAAACGTTATCTGGACCTTATAATGGAACCAGAAACACGCCAACTTTTTTACAAGAAAGCCAAGTTTTGGCAAGTAACTCGCAGGTTTATGGAAGATGAAGGATTTCTCGAAGTAGAGACTCCTACTTTGGAGACCACTACAGGTGGTGCAGAAGCTACACCATTCACGACTCACCATAACGATTTTGATATGGACGTTTTTTTACGTATTTCTGTTGGTGAACTCTGGCAAAAACGTCTAATGGCTGGAGGATTTCCTAAGACTTTTGAAATAGGTCGTATTTATCGTAATGAAGGTACCAGTCCAGAGCATGCTCAAGAATTCACCAATATGGAATTTTATTGGTCCTATGCTGACTACAAGGATGGTATGGAACTCGTGACTAGACTTTATCGTAAAATAGCCCTAGATGTTTTTGGTACAACAAAATTCACAAGTCGTGGAAAAGATGGATCAGCAAAAGAAGGTGGCGTAGGTAATCATACTTTTGATTTGGCTGATGAATGGGTTTCGATAGATTATGCAGAAGAAATAAAAAAACAACTTGGGGTGGATATTAATAAGGCTACAGATGGTGAACTTTTGGCGGAGCTAAAAAAACTCGGTGTGCCTTTCGAAGGTGCCAACCGAGAGCGTTTTATCGATACTCTATGGAAACAATGTCGCAAAAATATTGCTGGACCAGCTTTTTTGGTAAATCATCCGACTATTGTGGCACCTCTCGCAAAAAAAGTTGTGGCTGGTACCACTGGTGCTAGTGGTGTGTCAGATGGTGCTGATATAGTACAAATGTTCAATCCGATTATTGCTGGAAGTGAAATTGGTAAAGGTTATTCCGAACTCAATGATCCTCTTGATCAACGTCAACGTTTTGATGCTCAACGCCGACTTCTTGAAAAAGGTGATACAGAAGCAATGATGCCAGATTGGGACTTCGTAGGAATGCTCGATCATGGCATGCCTCCTACTTGTGGATTTGGATTCGGTGAGAGACTTTTCGCAGTTTTGTCTGGAAAACCTCTTCGCGAAACTCAACTATTTCCTCTAGTTAAACCAAAGAAATTGGGGGCCTAGCGTGCAAAATAGCGATATCTTATGATAATTTCCGTAGGAATATTATTAGCTTTTGCCACAATGCTTTGTTGGGGTTTTGGCGATTTTCTTATACAAAAGACAGCACGTAAAGATGGCTCGTTCGAAACACTTTTCATTATAACTTTATTTGGTGCTATTGTTTTGGCGCCATTTTGTTGGCATGGTTTTTCTGGGCTTTTTGATGGTGCGCACAACTTAGGATTGATAATTATGTTTGTGTGCGGATTGGCACTTTTTTTGGCAGCGATTTTTGATTTCCAAGGAATGAAGATGGGGAAGTTAGCTATCATTGAACCGTTGTGGTCTATTGAGATTATTGTTGCAGCTTTTCTTACATATTTCATTTTGAAAGAAGATTTGACTCCCTTTCAGATCATTTTAATTGCTGTCCTGATTGTCTTTTTTGTTATGTTATCTATTCGTGAAATTGGATCTTTTAAACTAAAACATCTTTTTGTTGAGAAAGGGGTTTGGTTTGCCGTTATCGGAACAACCATGATGGGTATAGCAGATTTCTTTATGGGATGGGGAGCACGTGTAACTGATCCTCTGGTTATAAATTTCGCAGCCAATATAATTATGGCAGTTATTTCTGGTGGTTATTTACTTACCAACGGGAGAGTTGGTAAATTGGTGAGAGATATTAAGAAAGCGCCAATGTTGCTTCTTGGAATGTCTATTTTTGATAATGGTGGTTGGATTACTTATGCCTTTGCCATGAGTTTGGCTTCAATAGGCATTGTTACAGCTCTTTCGGAGGGTAGTGTGATTATTGCTGTTGGCTTAGCATTATTCCTCAATAAAGAAAAGTTGCAGCGGCATCAATGGATGGGGTTGGTTGGGTCTATTGTTTGTATCGTGATGTTGTCACTAGTTACATCTGGTTAATTAGTAATATTGGGTTAGTTTTTAGATGGAGATTTTCTCATATGTAAGCGCGCGAGTATGTGAGCTTGTGCGGTTTTTTGTATATTGTGACTAATTGTCATTGCTACAATTTTTAGCCACGAAAGTTGCTCATAAATGTTGGTTGCAAATGGCTATGAATGTTGGTTGCAAATTGATATGTATATAGCTACGGAGATTGGCTATGAAAAGCAAATGAAGGGGTAGGAACTCTTTACCAAAAGTCGGATATTTGCAATAATTTCACCACGAGGTACTGGTACCTCGTGGTGAAATTATTACTGTTTTATCTTTTTAAGAACTAATATGTCTACCCCGCTGTCAAATAAGCAAGTAAATACGTTGCTTAACATTTCGCCCAACATTTCTCCAAACACGTCGATAGATATGCGACCTATTTATGAGAGGATTAAAAATAAGTCATACGCCGTTAAAATGCTTCTTTTGGAGTTTCTAATAATAAAAATGCTGACTTACTCTAAAAATTCATTATACGGAAAACAAATAATAGAACGTCTGAAAAATCGAAATGTAACTGCAAGTGATGGCACAATCTATCCTATTTTGAGTAGAATGAGAAAAGCTAAACTTCTTGAGTATGTCTTTGAGGAAACTGATATTGGATCTGCACGAAAACATTATTACGTAACAGAGTGTGGTAGACGATATTTTATTGGAATTCAGAAATTTTTGCGCCAAGTTGCCGGATAGGCTATAGATAAGCTATAGTTCCTCCATGTCTGATAAACCCACTAATCAAATCTTCACTATCGCCTCGACTCTCACTCCAGCTGGCGATCAGCCGAAAGCTATTGAAGCACTCGTAAATGGCTTGGAAAAGAAACTTGACCGCCAGACCCTCTTGGGTGTCACTGGCTCTGGTAAAACATTCACAATGGCAAATGTCATAAAAGCCTATAACAAGCCAACTCTCGTTATTGCTCACAACAAGACTCTCGCTGCTCAACTAGCACAGGAATTCAGAGAATTTTTTCCAAATCATGCTGTACATTACTTTGTTTCTTACTATGATTATTATCAGCCGGAAGCATATATTCCAGTTACCGATACTTATATAGAAAAGGAAGCCATGATCAATGAAGAGATTGATCGCCTTCGTCACGCTTCTACACAGGCTCTCATGTCTCGTAAAGACGTGATTATAGTCGCATCAGTGTCGTGTATATATGGTTTGGGAAGTCCTGCAGAATACGAAAAAGTAAATCTGAAAATTTCTGTTGGAATGGAGTTGTCACGCGCAGAACTTATTCGTAAACTTATAGATATTCATTTTGAACGTACAAATGCAGATCTCAAACCTGGTAGTTTTCGTGCAGTTGGAAACACTCTAGAAATTATGCCGGTAAGTGATAAGACGATTTATCGTATTGAATATGATGGTAGTTCTGGCGAAGATCAAAAAACTCCTGCAGTCAACACAAATACTATTGGTATAAAAAATACTGCTGGTGCGATTAGTAAAATTATAGAAATTGATCCTACTACTCGTTCTCTTAGAAAAGGTCCAGGTTCTGATGGTACACACGAAACTGTCTATATTTTTCCAGCCAAGCACTTTATAAGTAACAAGGACCAGATTGAGAAAGCTCTCAAGACGATTACTGCTGAGCTTGGTGCACGTATAAAAGTCCTAGAAAAAGCTGGTAAAATGCTCGAAGCTGAGCGTCTAAAGCGTCGTGTGAAATATGATATTGCCATGATACGCGAAGTTGGATACACAAATGGTATAGAGAATTATTCACGTCATTTCTCAGATAAAATGCCTGGTGAACCACCAGATACATTGCTCTCATATTTTCCTCATATACCAAACAAAACAAAAACTGATGAAGTAAAATATGGTCCAAATGGTCGCGCAGACTTCCTTACCATCATTGATGAGTCTCATGTAACAATCCCACAACTGAATGGCATGTTTGCTGGCGACGCCTCTAGAAAAGAAACTCTAGTAGAGCATGGTTTTCGTCTACCATCCGCAAAAGACAATCGTCCTCTGAAATTCGCTGAGTTTCTGGAACGTGTAGGGCCGATAGTTTTTACGTCAGCTACTCCTGGTCCTTATGAAAAAGAAGTTAGCGGTCAAGTAGTTGAGCAAGTTATTCGTCCTACCGGTCTCGTTGATCCAGTCATAAGTATCAGACCTGTGACTGGTAAAAAAGCTAGTATCAACAAATCTACTGGCGCCAAAGAATCCGCATATCCAGGTCAAATCTTTGACTTTATCGCAGAAGCTGAGCGTACGATTAAGAAGGGTGATCGTGTCCTGGCTACAACCTTGACCAAAAAAATGGCAGAAGATCTGTCAGAATTTTTGAAAGAAAAAGGTATAAAAGCTAGCTATCTTCACAGCGATGTGAAGACTATGGACCGTATAACTATCCTTACGGAATTTCGAAGAGGGAAGTTTGATTGTTTGGTTGGAGTTAACTTGCTCCGTGAAGGGTTGGATTTACCAGAAGTTTCCTTGATTGGTATTCTTGATGCTGATAAAGAGGGGTTCTTACGCTCAGAAACTGCACTAGTCCAGACTATTGGTCGCGCTGCACGTAATGCTGCTGGTACTGTTATTCTCTACGCAGATAACATGACAGGCTCACTGGATCGTGCCATCAAAGAAACCGAACGTCGCCGTACTATTCAAACTGCGTATAACAAAAAGCACGGAATTACACCACAGACGATAATCAAAGCTATACATGATATTACAGATCATTTACGTAGTGAACATGACAAGGCGGTTGGTGACCTCCTCAAGATAGATGAAGAATTAGCTAAATCAAATCCGAAGCTCCTAATTCGTTCAAAAGAGGAGCAAATGTCTGATGCTGTAAAAGAGCTAGATTTTGAAACGGCAGCACTTTTACGAGACGAACTGATAGCACTCCGTAAGAAGCTGGGAGTTAAAGAGAAGCTGGGGATTATTGATGGTAGAAAGCACAGTAAATAGTGGTATAATCTTATATATGAAAGAAAGAATTCTAATTATAGGAGGAGATGCGGATTTCAGTAAACTTATAGAGAGTACGCTCAAGAACTTTGGTTATAATGTCACTTTTGTTGCAACCGGAGAAGACGGTATGAACTTTATGAATGAGTTTATTCCGAAGCTTGTTATTCTTAGTATAACTTTGCCAGATATTGATAGTTATGAGTTTTTGGTCAAGAAAAACAGTTCACAAAATATAGCAAAAATTCCAGTTTTCCTTGTTTCGTCTCAGGGTGTTCCGATAAATATGCATAAAGTTCCAGCTGACAGTGTGGCAGAATTTATGATGGCTTTTCACTCCAATCCAGATGATATATTAGATAAGGTAAATCGTTTATTTGGTCATGAGGCTGTATCTAGCGTGCCAGTTACAAATGGCTTAAAGAAAAAAATATTATGGGTTGAAGACGACAAACTTATCGGTACGATTTTGGCAAAGAAGTTGATTTCTTCTGGTTTTGATCTCTTTCATGCAAAAACTGGCGAGGAAGCTTTGGAAGCTTTGAAACAAGCCATACCAGACGTTATTGTACTGGATTTGCTTTTGCCTGGTATGAGTGGTTTTGATATTTTGACTCAAATTAATACAGACCCTGGTCTGAAAAAGGTTCCAGTTATGATTCTTTCTAACCTTAGCAAACCTACCGATATAGATCGTGCAAAGGCCCTAGGTGCTAAAAGGTTCCTCATCAAAGCCGCTTCATCTCTAGAAGAGATTGTAAGAGAAATTAGGGCATTATGTGAATAGTTTCGTGTACGCATAAGTCCGCGTTGCCACGTGGGGCTTTTCTTTTATCTCAAAACGTGCTATATTCCGCCCACTATGCCTTCTTCTCTTCACAACTCTTCAAATTCACATGCAAAAATTCATGGTGAAGAAAAAATAATTGTTCGTGGAGCTCGTACCCATAACCTGAAAAATATTACAGTAGAAATGCCACGTAATAAGATGATCGCTATTACAGGACTTTCTGGTTCTGGCAAATCCTCACTAGCTTTTGATACCATCTTTGCCGAAGGTCAGAGGCGTTATGTAGAGTCTTTGTCAGCTTATGCTCGCCAATTTCTTCATAAGATGCAGAAGCCAGACGTTGATGAGATTATCGGTCTTTCGCCAGCCATTTCTATAGATCAAAAATCTCGCTCAAACAACCCACGTTCTACAATTGCTACGATTACAGAGATTTATGACTATCTCCGTGTGCTTTATGCTCGTGTTGGCAAGCCACATTGTTTGGTTTGTGGTCGCATTATTCATCGTATTTCAAAAGAAGAAATACTCGAAACTATTTTGAAGACAGTTACTACCCGGTCTACTCAAGCTAAAAAAGTTTTTGGAGTTGATATACGTAATGCAAAAATCGCTGTTTATGCACCTGTGGTGGTTGGTCGCAAGGGTGAATATTATCAAATGCTATATGATCTTCTTGGTAAGGGTTATGATCGAGTTCGTATTGATGGAAAAATTCATAGGCTTCGTGACCAAATTTTGATTGATAAAAATAAGAAACATGATATAGACGTTCTGGTGGACGAACTCTTTATAAGTGAATTTCAGGCACCTGAAATCAAAAATGATAAAAAATCTAGTGGCAAGTCTGCTGATACAAAGAAACATGATGAAGCACGCGAGCGTCTTTCAGAAGCCTTGGAGCATGCTATTCAAGAAGCAAACGGTCTTATCAAAATAGCATATCCTGGTGCATCTAGTGGAAAAAATAGTTCAGACAAGGTCGACAGCGCCGATGAAGTCCTTATGTCAGTAAAGTTCATGTGTCCATACGACGGTTTTTCATACCCAGAAATTGAACCACGTCTTTTCTCATTCAATTCACCTTATGGTGCTTGTGTCGCTTGTAACGGACTTGGAACAGAGACAATTTTTTCGGATGATCCGTGTAAGGTTTGTCATGGTGTTCGTCTACGTGATGAGGCACTCCATGTAAAAATTGATGGAAAAAATATAGTTGAAGTAACTTCACTTTCTATAGAACAAGCCGTGAAGCATTTTGATGCGCTCAAACTTACAGAGGTTGAACAAGAGATTGCTAAAGTCGTGATGAAAGAAATCCAATCCAGGCTATCATTTATGGTGAATGTTGGAATTGAATATTTGACTCTAGATCGTCGTGCGCATACTCTCTCGGGTGGAGAAGCCCAACGTATTCGTCTCGCATCTCAGCTCGGTTCTGGGCTTGTTGGGGCATTATACGTACTAGATGAACCAACTATTGGGCTTCACCAACGTGACAACGATAAACTGATCAAGACTCTGCTTCACTTACGTGATATTGGCAACACTATAATAGTTGTTGAGCACGATGAAGATACGATGTATAGATCTGACTATTTGATTGATATCGGTCCAGGCGCCGGCGTTCATGGTGGAAAAGTTGTCGTTTCTGGTTACGTTGACGATTTGTTGACAGCTAAGAAAAATACTTCAGGTTCTCTGACTTTGGCGTATTTGCGTGGTGAAGAAAAAATAGCATTGCCAGAAAGTCGTCGTGAACCAAAAGGAAAATTAATGATACGTGGCGGTCACGTTTTTAATATCAACGATATGAATGTGGATATGCCTATTGGTTGTCTCAATGTTATAACTGGCGTGTCTGGTTCTGGCAAATCTTCTTTCATGTATGAAATTTTGCACAAAAATCTTTCTGCACGTTTCGAGATGAGGAATCGTTCCGATAAGCCTATCAATTGTTCTGAATTCAAAGGTACAGAATATCTAGGACGCGTTATTCTTATAGACCAGAGCCCAATAGGTCGCACACCTCGCTCAAATCCAGCTACTTATACAGGTGCTTGGACTCATATACGTGACATGTTTGCTAGCGAGCCCGAGGCACGTGCACGCGGTTGGGGGGCTGGTAGATTCTCGTTCAATCGTCCCGGTGGTCGTTGTGAATCATGTGAAGGTAATGGTGAAATTGCAGTGGAGATGCACTTTTTGCCAACAGTTTATGTAACTTGCGATGTTTGTAATGGTACTCGTTTTACTAAAGAAACACTCGAAATCAAGTTCAAGAAAAAGAATATTCATGAAATTTTGGAGATGACTATCGAGGAGGCTTTAAAATTCTTTGAAGATATTCCTGCTATAGGAGATCGTCTAGCTTCGTTAAGTGAAGTTGGTCTTGGTTATGTGAAGCTGGGACAGTCTGCTACAACTCTCTCTGGTGGCGAAGCACAGCGTGTAAAGATTTCATCTGAGCTATATCGTGCACATATTCAAAAGACTATTTATTTACTAGATGAACCAACTGTTGGTTTGCACTATGAAGATGTGAAAAAGTTGATCGATATTTTACAGCGTCTTGTAAACAAAGGTAATACTGTTGTAGTCATCGAACATAACCTGGATTTGATCAAAAATGCAGATTACATTATTGATATTGGCCCAGAAGGTGGTGATCGTGGTGGCAAGATTGTCGCAAAGGGAACTCCGGAAGATGTTGCCAAGAGTGAGAAGTCTTATACTGGGCAGTATTTGAAGAAGGTGCTAAAGCGCTAGTTGTAAAAGTATGCGCCGTCAATATTTAATTAAAACAAAATTACCAGATAGACCTGGAGTTTATACATTTTTAGATAGACAAAGACGCCCGATATATATTGGACGTGCCACTTCACTCAAAGATCGAGTGAAAAGTTATTTTGCTAACGATTTAATTGAAACGCGTGGTCCTAGGATTATAGATATGGTTACGAAAGCCACAGTGTTAAAATGGCAAGAAACTGATACTGTTTTAGAAGCAATTATTCTAGAAAGCGCATTAATAAAAAAATATCAACCAAAATATAATGTCGATGAGAAGGACGATAAAAGTTCACTATATATTGTTATTACTGATGAACTTTGGTCTAGAGTCTTTACTGTACGCGCTAGGGATTATGAATATGAACACGCAGAAACTCCAGCAGTTTTAGCAAAACTTGTACCTTATAAAACACTTGCACTTTTCGGACCTTATCCTCATGGTAGTTTGATCAATGTGGCATTGAAAATTCTACGTAAAATTTTTCCATTTAAAGATAAAAAGTCTCGAGATGCTAGACATGAAGCTTTTTATCGTGCCATTGGCCGCTCTCCTTCTGGTCAAGATGCTTTGGCTCGTAGGAGGTACAAAAGGACTATCCAGAACCTGATCATGTTTTTGGAAGGAAAAAAGAAAACTCTCCAAACTTGTCTTGAAAAAGAAATGAAATCATGTGCCAGAAATTTGAGATTTGAGGAGGCACAGCAAATCAAGAGAACATTATTTGCTCTTAAGCATATAAATGACATGGCTCTTATAAAGCAGGAGAACTCGTTTGCATCTTCTATAAGTTCTTCGTACAACAGTGAGATTGCTAGAGGTTTTAGAATGGAAGCTTATGATATAGCCCATCTTTCTGGAACAAACGTGGTTGGTGCCATGACTGTTTCTATAAACGAGGAACTCATACCATCAGAATATAGAAAATTTAAAATTTCGGAAGAGACCAATAATGATACGGCTAATTTGGCTGAATTACTATCACGAAGGCTGAATCATTCAGAATGGGCATATCCGGATTTGATAATAGTTGATGGAAACGAAGTCCAAGTCAAAGTTGCAGAGACTGTATTATCGGCTAGAAGGATAAATATTCCAGTTGCCGGAGTTACAAAGAATGAGAAGCACAAAGCAGATAGAATTATTGCCTTGTCAGTTAAGTCTTCAGGTCTTATCAAAAAATATCACAGAGAGATTATTGCTCTGAACTTGGAGGCACACAGATTCACTATTAACTATCACAGAAAAAGGCGTGATGCTGGTATGCGTACTGACTTAGAAAAATAATATGATATAATTTCTCCATGTCTATAAAAACTGTCGGAGTATTACGTGGTGGTCCAAGTAATGAATATGATGTCTCTTTGGCGACTGGAGCAAATGTGCTCAAAGCGTTACGAGAAAAATTATGTGATTCATATCATGCTCGGGATATATTGATTGGAAAAGATGGGCTATGGTATATGGATGGTGCTCAGAGGAAGATAGAAGAGATTCTGTCTAGTATTGACGTGGCTTTTCTGGCATTACATGGTGCGTATGGAGAAGATGGAAAAGTCCAAAAAATTCTCGAAACATTCAATAAGCCTTTTACTGGTTCTGGATCTCTGGCGTCTGCTGTTGGATTCAATAAAATTTTATCCAAAAAAGCTTTTGCAGATAGCGGGATCAAAGTTGCAGCAGACAAAGTTATAGATTCAGGTCAAATAAAAAAAGATTCTCAAAAAGTTGCTAAAGATATTTTTCGTTCATTTTCGATGCCAGCCGTTGTAAAACCAGTATCTTCTGGATCTTCGGTTGGTATTTCTCTAGTAAAAAACGCTGGGGAGTTAGAAAAGGCTCTTGTGGAAGCTGCAGAACACAGTGACACAGTCATGATTGAAGAATACATCAAAGGTACCGAAGCTACCGTTGGTGTTATTGAAGGTTTTCGTGGTGAAAAAATGTATGTTTTGCCACCAATAGAAATACGATCACAGACAGACTTTTTTGATTATGAAGCAAAATATAAAGGTAAATCCGAAGAAATCGTTCCAGGTCATTTTGATATAAAGACAAAAGTAGAATTGATGGAGCTTGGTCGTAAGGTACATAAGTCTGTAGGTCTACGACATTATTCTCGCTCAGATTTTATTGTTCATCCTACTAGAGGTATTTTTGTACTTGAAGTTAATACTTTACCTGGTTTGACAGGGGAGTCATTAGTACCAAAAGCTCTACGTGCTGTTGGTAGTGATACATATGAATTGGTAGATCACTTGATCAAACTTGCACTAGATGATAAGTAAGTTTCCAGTTTTTTATTTTTGAAGTTTGGTGTTATAATGTTAACTACAAGTTAGCTAACAATCATGCTCGTAGCTCCACAATATATAGAAGAAGATAAACGCCTAGAGGCTGTTAATAGGCTTGGACTTCTCGATGATTCAAAATCAAATACTAAGTTTGATGAATTGACGAAATTGGCTGTAGAAAAACTAAAAGTGCCAATGTCGACTTTTACAGTTTTAGATAAAAATCGTGAATACTACCGGTCATGTCAGGGTATTGATGCAAAAGATGGTGATAGAGCAGTATCTTTTTGTGGTCATAGTCTGGTCTCAAAAACTCTTTTTGTAATTCCAGATTGTAGAAAAGATCCACGTTTTAGCGATAATCCCATGGTTATCGGAGAACCTTTTATAAGGTTTTATGCTGGTATGGCTCTTTTTGATTATATGACAGGTATGCCTGTAGCAGTATTTTGTATAAAAGACACAAAGCCTCGAATATTATCTGTAAAAGAATTGGGTATATTTATGTCACTTACAACAAGAGCTGAAGAGTTGTTGAACGATGTTAGTGAAAAAGGTCTCACTAAGATGATTATATAATGTTGTGGACCCGAGCGGACTCGAACCGCTTGCCTCCTCATTGCAAATGAGGCGCTCTACCAGATGAGCTACGGGCCCCTATTGGGCTTTTGACTAAATTTCAAATCAATATCTATGGAACTAGTTGGATATACTATCATGGTCAGATAATATAGTAAAATACATAGAGTAGTGTCAGATATTTATACTGGTTGCTCTTTTCTAGAAAGTGGCAAAAATTGGACACTTTTCGTAAATACAAGAATTGGCATCTACATTGCACTATGTTATAAATATGAAGTTGAATTTTTGGGCCATTAGCTCATCTGGTAGAGCGCACCCATGGCATGGGTGAGGCAAGCGGTTCGAGTCCGCTATGGTCCACATCGGGGTGTAGTATAGTGGTAGTATACACGCTTCGGGAGTGTGAGGTTCGGGTTCGATTCCCGGCACCCCGACCAAGAGAAAAACTGTTTCTGTGTTCTTAGCTGTTTTGGTAGGTATACGCTTGCATGTTGCGTTCTTAGCTCAGTTGGTAGAGCGCACCCTTCACACGGGTGAGGTCGCAGGTTCGATTCCTGCAGGACGCACTTAAAATTAGCAAACTTTTATTCGCCCTACCCCCCCCTTGACAATTTCTAAAATAGGGTTAGGATGCAGGTTGTCGATACATTTTTATCAAAAATAATAATAAAATATTATGAAAACAATGCAAAAAAGCCTTATTTCTATTGCTATTTCAAGTGCAGTAGTAGTTATGGCGGTTATATTACTAGCACCTGCTTCTACTCATGCCCAGGTTTATGGCTACGGCAATTATTATGGCGGAGGCCATAATGGTGGCGGTCAAAACTACGGTGGTGGAAACCAAGGTGGTTATGGCTACAACGGTGGCGGCTATAATAATTATGGCGGAGGTTATAATGGTGGTGGTTATGGATACGGTTATCAGGCACCTAGATATGGTTATCAGCCTGTAGTTAGTCCAAGATACTTTAGATATACCAATGGTTATTACCGTGGTTACTAATAGTAACTAGTATCGAATAATTTTTATCTACGATATAATATGGCGATGGAAGCTATATTACTATCACTGGGAACATTCCTCTCAACTTACTTGGGAGGGATGTTTTCGATTAGGAACAAAGATCATTTACACAAAATTATGGGTTTTACTGCTGGTGTTCTGATCGGCGTTGTCTTTTTTGATATTTTTCCAGAAATAATCCAACTTATAGTTGAAAAAGGATTTTCTATTACTAATGTTATGATTGCAATAGTTTTAGGGTTTGTTATTTTTCACATTTTAGAAAAATCTATTTTGCTTCATCATTCTCACGAAGATGAATATCCAGAGCATAAACATCCACATATAGGTGTTGCTTCAGCCTTGGCTTTGGCAGGACATAGTGTTATGGATGGTGTCGCTATTGGGCTAGGCTTTCAAGTTGATGTCAAAGTTGGGCTTCTAGTTGCCGTTGCTGTTATTGCCCATGATTTTACTGATGGGATGAATACTGTTGGATTATTGCTCAATAACAATAATAGCGTGAAGCGTGCAAGAAAATTTTTACTTCTTGATGCCTTGGCTCCGGTTATTGGGGTTGGTTTAACAATGTTTTTCCATGTTCCTGAAAGTTTTCTAGTTTTGTATCTTGGATTTTTTGCTGGTTTTCTACTTTATATAGGTGCTAGTGACATTTTGCCAGAAGCCCACAGCAAACATAGCTCTTTTTCTACTATAGGTCTTACGTTGATTGGTATTATATTGATCTTTTTTGTATCAAGGTTTACTTGATGTAGATGTACCATTGGCGACCAATACGAGTTTATCCACAACTAGACTTTGGACTATTAGTACATTTCAGATTTTGGAGTATAATTACTGATGAAATAATATGACTGCTAGATTTAATCCTAATGTCCTACCACACAAACCTGGCACAAAAGAGGAACATGTTTTTTCTATGGGAGGAAAAGTATTTCTTACAGTTTTGGCTGTGATTATTGGTATAATTTATGTCTATAATAATTCAACAAAAATAGTAACAGTTTCTCCTACAAAGGTCGCAAAAACTCCTACCAATATATCAATAGTAGAACTTCCGAGAGGTTTCAAGGGTTCGCAATATATAATTCCTATTACAGTTGCTGTGAATCCAGATAATGTTGATAAGGTTATAAATCCAAAAACTCTACCACCTGGTTTGTCTGTTGATTTCAAAGAGAGATCTTGTACTGATGCTCAGATTCTCGCGCACGATAGTAGATGCGGACCGAATCCTTTTCTAGAGGGTGTACCTACACAAGAAGGAAAATATACATTTATCGCTGAAGCTGCTACTCCTGTAAATTATCATTTACAAATCGGGTGGTAATATAGCTTGCGCCTAGTTCCCATATGCGCTAATATATTTTCCTATGCCAATATTTGAAGAAATATTTACTGGTCTGATTGATGTCTGGAAAGAGATGTTTTCTTTTGTCTGGGGAATTTTACCGAAACTTATTTCTGTTGGTCTTTGGGGTATCGCCGCACTAATTATTTTGCCGTGTGTTTATATATCTGGAGTCATATATCCAAAATGGGTGGAATGGGGAGAAGATCTTTAATCTCTCGTTTTGCTAATTAATGCTAGAATGTAATTATGAGTTCAAAAACCCAGGAAACACTAGCTCTTAACCCAACCATCTTTGTTATAATCGGTATCACGGGTGATTTAGCTAGTAGAAAGCTACTACCTGCACTTTTAGCTCTATATTCAAAAAAGCTATTACCTCCAAGGTTTGCAGTAGTTGGCTTTTCAAGAAGACCGTTCAATCGAGAAGAATTTCGTGAGTTTATACGAGAACGACTCAATGTCCGTCCTGGTCAATTTAAAGAAGAGGATATAAAACACTTTCTAGATCATTTATCATACGAACAAGGCTTCTTTGATCAAAGTGAATCATATGTGCGATTGATGGGAAAATTGAAGGCAATAGATGATCGTTGGGGTCAGTGTTCAAACAAACTTTTTCATTTATCTGTTCCACCAAATCTTTATGAAGGTATATTGAGACATGTTTCTCTGTCTGGTCTGTCAAAACCATGTGCAAAAGGTATTGGTTGGACCAGAATTCTGATAGAAAAGCCTTTTGGTAATGATATTGAGATGGCCAGAACTTTGGATAAATTACTAGCAAAGTTGTTCCAAGAAGAGCAGATCTTCCGTATTGATCACTATCTTGCCAAAGAGGTTCTTCAAAACATCCTAGCATTTCGTTTTTCAAATTCTATTTTCGAGCCACTATGGCGATCAGAATTTATTGATAAAGTTCATATAAAACTTTTTGAAAGGACAGGTATGGAAGGACGTGGGGCATTTTATGATCCGATCGGGGCACTTAAGGACGTCGGTCAAAATCACATGCTTATGATGTTGGCTTTTATCGCCATGGATAGACCCGCTTCAATGTTGTCAGAAGATATTCGTATGGAACGCGCCAAAGTTTTGAATAAACTAGAAAAGCTTGGAGGAGGCAAACTTCCTGAGCGAGTTATTAGAGGTCAATATAATGGTTATACAATAGAACCCGGTGTTGCACCTAGTTCTCATACAGAAACATATATTCGCCTGGAGGCACGCATTGATATACCGCGCTGGAAAAATGTACCATTCTATCTTGAGAGTGGAAAGGCTTTTGCAGAGACCAAAACAGAAATTGACGTATATTTTAAGAACTTAGATAGTAAAAAAGCTATTCATGATCCAGAAAAACAAAACATTCTTACATTTCGTATCCAACCTGACGAAGGTATAAAGATCCGTTTTTTTGTAAAGACTCCAGGATATGATTTCAAAACTGAGTCAAAAACCCTAAAATTCCGATATTCTGATGTTACGTCTTTTAATATTATTTCCAATGATTATGAACGTCTAATTCACGACGCTTTTTTGGGAGATCAGACCTTATTCGCTTCTACTCCAGAGATTATGGCATCTTGGAAATTTATTACATCAATTTTGGAAAATTGGGAAAAATTGCCACTGAAAAAATATGACAGAGGAGTTAAGGAAATAGAGTAGCGAGGTTAAGTATAGACTTGATTATGTTTCAAAAATTTGAAAAGTATTACAGAATATCTATATTTGTAATTAGTCTGTGTTTTTTTATTGGATTTTCTTTTACGAATAGAGCTTTGGCGGCTACGGTTATAAACGCCAGACTTCTGCCAACTATCTGGTACTCAAATTTGACTGCGAAAGATGGAGAAAGTATTACGATTTATGCTGGTATCCAGAATAATTCTGGAATCAACTTTTCTGGTACAGCAAATTTTTTTGTTGATGATTCGAAAATCGCCACCAATAATTTTTCATCTCAAACAGATAATTTGATAAATGTTTCTGCTACTTGGTTGGCGGTTCCGGGGAGTCATAATGTTCAGGTAACTATTGACCCGGTACTAGCTTCAAGCACAGTGCTCGTATCGACAGTTAGTGACAAGTCTTCTATGACTATTATTCGTAATATTGATCCAGTTGCCATACAGAACGCAGTGACGAGTGGTGCTTCGACGGTTATAAATCAGACAAACTATATTGCCAATAATTTGGCTGATAAAGTAGAAACATGGAAAAACCCGGCTACACCGCAAAGTTTGTTTGGCAATGGAGTTAAAGCCAATGGTAGCAATGGAAGCGGAGGTGGGAATGTTTCGGGCGGTGCAACTTCAAAACCTTCCAAAATATCCAGTGATGGCAATATAAGTCCTGTGACTTTCGTCTATAATACTTTCGTTGATCTACTGGCATTTCTTATAAGGAACTGGAAATGGACTATAGGGAGTATGGTAGTTTTGTATATTATTTACAAAATTGTAGGAAAATTTAGAAAATAGAAGAAAAATTGTCATCTGCATATTTTACTTTAAGACGTTTTTCAGCTATCTTTACACTATGGCTTTGAGTATCGGTATCGTTGGTCTCCCAAACGTCGGCAAATCGACGCTTTTTAATGCGCTTACTAAGAAGAGTGTGCCAGCTGAAAATTACCCATTTTGTACCATAGATCCATCTGTCGGTGTGGTAGCAGTTCCAGATGAGCGACTCCAGAAGCTCACAGAATTTTCCGTATCAGCAAAGACGGTTCCAGCGGCAGTAGAATTTGTCGATATCGCCGGCTTGGTCAAAGGTGCCTCGGAAGGTGAGGGTCTTGGCAACCAATTCCTTTCTCATATTCGTGAAACCGATGCTATTGCAGAAGTGGTACGCATTTTCGAAGATGACAATATTATTCATGTAGACGGTCGAATTGACCCTATAAAAGATATTGAAGTGATAAATCTGGAACTTGTTTTGGCAGATTTACAAACCGTCACTAAGCGTCGAATTTCTCTAGGGAAAGAAGTAAAAGCTGGCAAGAAGGAAGCTATTATAGAAATGGGTCTTATTGAACGCTTGGTCAAAGCCTTGGAAGCTGGAAAAATGGCTGGAACTGTTGATGTGAATGAATTTGAAGCTCCTTTTCTTCAGCAGCTTTGTCTCATTACTGCCAAGAAGTTTATTTATATTTTAAATAAAAAGGCTGGATCAAAAAATCTAGACGAAAACACTTCTGATCCTCGTTGGACAAATTTGACTAAATTTTTCAAAGAAACTCACGCTGGTTATGTGATAGTTGATGCTGGTATCGAGAATGAACTCAAAGATCTTGATGCCAAAGATAAGCTTGAGATGCGTGAAGGTCTTGGGGCGCATGACGATGGTGTAAATGACCTCATACGTAAAGGTTATGAATTGCTAGGACTTATCACGTATTTTACTACTGGAGAAGACGAGACGCGTGCCTGGACCATCAAGCGTGGTTGGACGGCTCCAGAGGCTGGCACGGCTATTCATGGTGATTTTAAAGAAAAATTTGTTAGAGCTGAGATCATTGAGTGGGACAAATTATTAGCAGCTGGCTCATACGCATATGCACGTGAAAAAGGTTTGATTCGCACTGAAGGTAAGGAATATATAGTCAAAGATGGTGAGGTTATAGAGTTTAAGATATAATATCAATCCTATGAAGAAAGCTGCAAAAACTGCCCAAAAATCTGTCAAAAAACACCTGCGAGCGGTAGCTTTGCGTCCAAGACGAGCTCTTATAACTGGTATTACAGGTCAGACCGGATCATATTTGGCAGAATTACTTTTAGAAAAGGGTTATGAAGTTCATGGAATGATCAGAAGAAGTAGCTCATTCAATACCGGACGTATAGATCATCTTTACAAAGATATTCATGATGCCAAATCTCGGCTCAAACTTCACTATGGTGATATGTCTGATGCTAGTGGTATCAGTCGTCTTCTTAAGAAAGTAAAACCAGATGAAATATATAATTTGGCAGCACAAAGTCATGTCAGAGTAAGTTTCGACCAACCAGAATACACAGCTGATGTCACTGGTGTAGGAGTGTTACGTTTGCTAGATGCAATACGTGATTCTGGAATTAAAACAAAATTCTATCAAGCCTCCTCAAGTGAGATGTTTGGTAAAGCCCACGAAATTCCACTCAAAGAAACAAGTCCATTTCATCCACGCTCACCATATGGATGTGCCAAAGTGTTCGGTTATTGGATTACACGTAACTATCGTGAAAGTTACGGGCTTTTTGCATGTAATGGAATTTTGTTCAACCACGAATCTCCACGACGCGGTCATACTTTTGTTACCAAAAAGATCACGAAAGGTCTGACCAGAATTATGCTCGGTAAAGAAGATAAGCTGTTTCTTGGGAACTTAGATGCCAAGAGAGACTGGGGTCACGCCAAAGATTATGCCGAAGCCATGTATCTTATGCTCCAACAACCAGAGCCAGATGATTATGTGATAGCTACCAATGAAACTCATTCTGTACGCGAGTTTTGTGAAGTTGCAGCCAAGTATTTGGGGTTTGACCTTGTGTGGAAAGGAAAAGGCGCCAAAGAAAAAGGTATTAATAAAAAAACTGGTAAAGTTTTAATAGAGGTCGATTCAAGGTATTTCAGACCTGCGGAAGTTGATATTCTTCTCGGTGATTATTCCAAAGCAGAGAAAAAGCTAGGTTGGAAACCAAAAATCAAGTTTAATGAACTCGTGAAGCTGATGGTTGACTTTGATTTGGAGAACGAAACGGAAGGCAAAAACTAGTGTTAAAATCCTCAAAAATTTTATGAAAACAAAAAGCAATTTAAGAAAGAAAAGAATCGTAGTAACAGGTGGTGGTGGTTTCCTTGGTTCGCATGTTGTGGTCAGACTAATTTCTTCGGGTGTTCCTAAAGAGAATATTTTTGTGCCAAGATCAAAAGATTATGACCTCAGAGATATTGAGCAATGCAAAAAAGTTCTTGAAAAGCATAAAGGTGGTACAGATATTGTTATTCACTTGGCAGCAAAGGTAGGTGGCATCGGTTTTAATAAAGAAAATCCAGCTACGCTCTTTTATGACAATATAACCATGGGGACTTTTATGATAGAAGCTGCACGTCGGCATGGAGTAGAAAAGTTTGTAGCCATTGGTACTATTTGTGCCTATCCAAAATATACTCCAATTCCATTTGAGGAAGATAATCTATGGGATGGTTATCCAGAAGAAACAAATGCGCCATATGGCTTAGCAAAAAAAATGCTTTTGGTACAAAGTCAGGCATATCGTCAGCAATATGGGTTTAATTCTATTTTTTTACTTCCAGTAAATTTGTATGGTCCTCGCGATAACTTTGACCCCTCTTCTTCGCATGTTATTCCGGCTTTGATAAAAAAAGTTGCGGATGCTATAGACGCAAAAGCTCCATCTATAGAAGTTTGGGGAACAGGGAAGGCTACGCGAGAATTTTTATATGTTGAAGACGCAGCTGAAGGCATTGTTCTTGCTACAGAATTATATAACAAGCATCACCCAGTAAACCTCGGTGCTGGTATGGAGATAAGCATAAAAGATCTTGTAACAACGATTGCTAGACTTATGAAATATAAAGGCAAAATTATCTGGGACTCCACAAAACCAGATGGTCAACCTCGACGTGCACTTTCAGTGAAGCGTGCTAATCAGGAGTTCAATTTCAAGGCCAAAACAAATTTTGAAGAAGGTCTAAAAAAAACTATTGAATGGTATATGAAAGAGAGAAAAAAAAGGAGGTAGAAGTTGTGGTCTGGACATTTTTCATATTAGGTATAGTGTATTGATAAACAAGTTGTACATCGTCAAGGTCAGAACAAACTGGAGCATATTATGAATAATGGAGTAGTTTACGTTCCTGAAGTTGTCTGCTCGTCAAACGGTCCCTGGTTCATCGCTTTTCGGATCCCCAGCAAAGCCAACAAAGGCAAGGGGGAACTTCACTATCTCCCTGTCGAACCACGCAAATCGACCTTCTTTGGTTTTGTGAAGCGTTCATGGACACCTCAAGATTGTCCGACGTCATACGGTGAGCCGGGTGTTGCGTTGTACCAGTTCCAGAATCCCAAATCTGGTGAACGTGTCATGCAACTCGACGTTTTACGGGTTTGGGAGAAACTCCACATCGACATTCCGCATTACCTCACCAGCATCAATGTTGGCACACAGGTTCCCCAAGCGACATACAAAATGGCACTGTGTGGTATGCGCAATGCTCATGGTTGTTGCGGCGAGTGTGGTCGCAAGTATGACGCACGGTCGGTTTCGCAGACCACCAAAGGTGTATGTGGAGAATGTGCAGCCAAATTATTCGCGGCTGCCAACTGAGCTCACCTTTGTTGCTTTGGAGAACAGTGTCAAATTCGTTACTTTCCCTAGGTAGCCTCCGCCAGCTGGCGTTTGGCTCCTAGGGTTTTTCTTTTGTAAAAAACCCATATTTGCGTTATGATTTGACATACTTACTTATATGAAAAAGCCAACTATTTACAATCCTGCTAGTCTCGAACCCAAGTGGCAAAAGAAATGGGCTAGCTCAAAAATCTTTGCTTCAAAGGAAGATTCTAAGAAACCAAAATATTATGTGCTCGATATGTTCCCATATCCTTCTGGTGAAGGTCTTCATGTTGGTCACCCAAAAGGTTATATCGCAACTGATGTGGTCTCTAGGATGAAGCGTATGCGTGGTTTTAGTATTTTGCACCCGATGGGTTTTGACGCTTTTGGTTTACCTGCAGAAAATTATGCCTTGAAAACAAAAACGCATCCCGCTATCGCGACTAAGAAAAATGTTGCTCGTTTCAAAGAGCAGTTACACATACTTGGTTTTGATTATGATTGGTCACGTGAGGTCAATACAACTGATCCTGAATATTACAAATGGACGCAGTGGATATTTTTGCAGATGTGGAAAAAAGGGTTGGCTTACGAATCTTTCGAACCGATCAATTGGTGTCCGTCCTGCAAGACCGGTCTTGCCAATGAAGACGTGGAAGATGGTCGCTGTGAACGTTGTGGCACACCAGTTGAAAAGAAGCCTCTTAGGCAATGGGTTTTGAAGATTACCGATTATGCAGAAAGGTTGCTCAAAGATTTGGATATAATTGATAAAAAATCTTTGCCACATATTATAGATAAGAAAAATCCTCCTAAACCTGGAAAAAAAGTTGTAGAAAGACGCACTGTTCATGCACTTATTCGTGATCCCAAAATAGGAAAATTTGTTGGACTAAAGTGGCACAAACATCCTTGGATTACATTTATTGTTGGAGGTGTAGATGATGGTGAAGATATTGTCGAGGCTGCTCGTCGTGAAGTTGCCGAAGAGACTGGTTTTACAGGCCTAAAGTTTGTGCAAGTTCTCGGAGATCCAGTTTGTGCTGAATACTATGCCGCCCACAAAGATCAAAATCGTATAGCTATTACTTCTGCTGTTTTGTTTGAACTAGAGTCAGATACACGTGGCGAAACTTCCAAAGAATCACATGAAGACTTCGAGGTGGTCTGGCTTGATCAAGCGAATGATATGACTGAGGAGAATATGACTTGTGCAGAATTACCGGTGTGGTTGGAACGATTACTTGGTTCAAGTGTAAAGGCAGAATATTCTAATAATGCAAAGTTTCTACTCGACTGGCCAGTGTCTATTGTTAAATCTCAGAAAGATTGGATAGGGAAGAGCGAAGGCGCACTTCTTAAATTTGCACTGAAAGTTAGTGGCGCAAATGTTGGAAGTACAAAAAATGGTAGTGCAAAAAACTCCCCAAAAACTATTGAAGTATTTACTACACGGCCTGATACTTTGTTCGGTGTAACCTATGTTGTTTTGGCACCAGAGCATAAGTTGGTGGCTGAACTCTTAAGCTCCGCAAATTTTGCTAGTTTTATTGAAAATCGAAAGGATGTTGAGGCATATATTGTAGGGGCTAAAGCTGAAACAGAGATCGAACGTACAGATGTAAAAAAAGAAAAGACAGGTGTTCCTCTTAAAGGTATAAGAGCAGTAAATCCTGCAAATGGTCAGGAAGTTCCTGTTTGGGTTGCCGACTATGTTCTAGCTGATTATGGAACTGGAGCCGTGATGGCAGTTCCAGCTCACGATGAGAGGGATTGGCAATTTGCACAGAAATTCAATTTACCAATTAATCACGTGATCGTGCCAAATTTTGGTGAACGAAATGAAAAAGCTGAACCTGTTGATGGGGTAGTTGTGGTGGTTTTTGATCCAAAAATTCAGAAATATGCTTGTTTACATTGGCATAATCCAGAGCGATTTACTATTGTGTCTGGTGGAAGAGAAAACGGTGAAGCTTACGAAGAAACAGCAAAACGAGAACTTCTTGAAGAAGCTGGCATTAAAGAAGTAATATCCTGGCACCAACTTGGAGAAAAACTTTTTGCATCTTATTGGAATGAAAGCAAAAAAAAGTTCAAGTTTGCAACATCAATGCAATATTTGGCAATTGTAGATTCAAGTAAAATTGTTGCATACAACAGAGAAGATCACGAAAAATTTGACGTCGAATGGAAGGCTGCAGAAGAGATTATTGGATTGTTTGATAAGTATATTCCGAAATCTCGTCATCTATACGAAATCATGGCGCGAGCAGTGTATTTATTACACGATAAAAAATTAGACACTGTTTCTGATGTTTGTAAGTTTGATTTTATAAAATCGGTTCCATTTCTTGAACCTGGCATTCTTATAAACTCCAGCTCGAAATTTGATGGCAAAAACTCAGCAGAAATTAAAAGGGAAATAACAGAAGATGTTGGCGGTCAGTGGGTTACGAAGTATAAGCTTCGTGACTGGGTCTTTTCTCGTCAACGTTATTGGGGAGAACCAATACCACTTATTCATTGTGAAAAATGTGGAGTCGTTGCCGTCCCAGAAAAAGATCTCCCAGTAAAACTTCCTAATGTTAAGTCTTATGAGCCGACTGGTACTGGTGAGTCTCCTTTGGCTGCTATATCCAAATGGGTCAATGTAAAATGTCCTCTGTGTGGAGGTGAAAGCAAGCGTGAGACGAATACAATGCCTCAATGGGCTGGTTCATCTTGGTATTATTTACGTTATGAGGATCCCAAAAATCGAGCAAAGTTAGTTGATATCAAAAAAGAAAAGTATTGGTCACCAGTCGATCTATACGTCGGTGGTGCTGAACACGCTACTCGCCATCTTATATATTCACGTTTTTGGCATAAGTTTTTGTATGATATTGGTGTAGTTTCCACGATTGAACCTTTCGTAAAACTTCAACACGTCGGTCTCATTATGGGTGAAGATGGTAGAAAAATGTCAAAACGTTTCGGAAATGTTGTAAACCCAGATGATGTTGTAAAGACGTATGGCGCTGACACAATGCGAATATACGAAATGTTCATGGGTCCATTTGATCAACAAATTTCATGGAACACTTCTAGTATGGTAGGTTCGCGAAGATTTATTGAAAGAGTATGGAAGTTGAGTGAAAAAGTATCAGTGTCTCCTGATGTAAGAATTTCTTCAAGACCTGCGAGACTCGCTTCGCTAACGCTTCGCTCAGACAATTCTCGGTCTTTCGAAAATTCTACATTAGGAGACACAAAAAACAATATCGTACTTCGTGTCCTTCACAAAGCTATCAAAAAAGTTTCTGACGACATCGAGGCTCTACGTTTTAACACGGCGATTAGCACACTTATGATTACTGTGAACGAACTTGAGAAAGCGATGACAATTGCACGCGAAGACTTCGAAATTCTCCTAAAACTTTTAGCTCCATTCGCCCCTCATGTGACAGAAGAATTGTGGTCTAATTTGGGAAATAAGAAATCTGTCCATATTTCACCTTGGCCAGTTTTTGATCCAAGATTGGCTCTCGATTCTACGGTGACAGTGGGAGTCCAAGTGAACGGTAAAGTCCGTGCTACACTCAATATAAGCCTAGAAATAAGCGAAAATGAGCTAAAAGCACAGGTTCAAGCCCTTCCTGAGATTCAGAAATGGTTGATAGGGAAGGAGATAAGAAAGATCATTGTTATCAAAGGCAAAATTGTAAGCATTGTTACAAATTAGAGGACTCTTGACGTAGCGCTTGACTTTATAGAGTATAGGTGATAAAACTAAGTACATTATATTGCAACAGAGTTAATTATTAATCAAATTTATATTACCATGGCTTCTGCTCAAGCAACCATTTCTTTCAAACCAAAACAAGTTGTCAAAGTCCTTCTTTCTCAATTGCCAGATCGTGCGCACGAAGTTTTAGTTTATCGATATGGTCTTGGAAAAGATACAAAGCGTATGACGCTTGATGCTATTGGTAAAAAATACGGTATCACTCGTGAGCGTGTGAGACAGATAGAAAATTACGGCATAGCTCATGTCCGTAAATCAGAGGAATATAAGCAAGAAAAGGCAGCTTTTATGGAAATAGAAGAATTACTCCATACTCTTGGTGGTATTGTTGTTGAAGAAGATTTCCTAGGATCTGTATCTAAAGACAAGAGTTTGCAGAATCATATCCACTTCCTTTTGGTTATTGGCGAACCCTTCCACAAACAAAAAGAAGATGATGAATTCAAACACCGCTGGCACGTAAATGAAGAGCTCGCCAAAAAGGTTGAGGCTACTTTGCGTAAGCTTTATGCTAGTTTGAGCACAGATGATCTTTTGCCAGAATCAGAAATGATAAATAAATTCCTCGGTCATCTTGAAGAAGTTTCAGAAAAATATAAGAACCAAGAAGTTGTCAGACGTTGGTTATCTCTTTCAAAGAATATTGGCAAGAATAGTCTGGGCGATTGGGGTGTAGCTCATTCTCCAAATATCAAAACAAAAGGTATGCGCGATTATGCTTTCTTGGTTATCAGGAAACATGGTTCCCCTATACATTTCCGCGATGTAGCAAAACAGATAGAAAAGATGTTCAACAAAAAAGCTCATGTTGCTACCACTCATAATGAACTCATCAAAGATAAGAGATTTGTTCTAGTGGGCCGCGGTCTTTATGCTCTTGCAGAATGGGGTTATGCTCCAGGCGTTGTTCGTGATGTTATACGCGATATTCTCGTCAAACAAGGTCCTATGACAAAACAGGATATTATAGATAAGGTTATGAAAGAACGATATGTCAAAGAAAATACCGTGGTTGTTAACCTCCAAAATCCAAAATATTTCATTAGAACCAAAGAGGGTAAATATTCTCCAGCTACTGCTTAGTTACGATAATAGTTTAATTATAAGCCTGTATAATTATAGGTATTATTAAATGCGTGGTGTAATCTGCTGTGATATAATATTGCCATGTCATTTGGTTTGATTTTTTCTAACATTACTGCTGCATTCAATACGAATGCTTTACCACAAATACTAGAATATGCTATTGCGTTTTCTCCTATTGCCTTGGCATTTATTCTAGGAGATATTTTCTGGTATGTATGGTTACGATATGTTAGAGCCGCGCAATTTCTTGGTCTAAAATACACAGTTCTAGAGATACGCCTACCAAAAGAGCAGGTCAAATCTCCCTTAGCTATGGAGTCTTTTTTGACAGCATTACATAACACTTCAGACGGAAATAAGTTTGCTCAATATTGGGATGGTGAAACAAGACCGTGGTATTCTCTTGAGCTTATCTCTGTAGAAGGTAATGTAAAGTTTATGATCTGGACAGAAGATCGTCGCAAGGTTGGTTTGCAAGCTGGCCTATTCTCTCAATTTCCAGGTATCGAAATATATGAAAGGGAAGATTATTCACGTGCTTTACATTTTGATCCAAAAACCATGAAGATGTGGTCGTGTGAGATGAAATTTACCAAAGATGATCATTATCCGATAAAAACTTACGTTGATTACAAGTTGGATAAAGACCCCAAAGAAGAGTTCAAGGTTGATCCTCTTGTTCCTTTTATTGAATGGCTTGGTACAGTTGGTCCGAACCAGCAGGTTTGGGTTCAAATTCTCATACAAGCTCACAAGAAGAGAAAGAAACCTGGTCACCTCTTTAAAATGCATGACCATTGGGAAGATGGCGCTAGGAAAGAAGTAGATAGGATTTTGATGCGTGATCCAAAGTCTAAAGTTGCCGGTGATCCTATTGTTGATTCCGTTGGTAAACCTACAAGCTTTACAAAATCGCCGACTATTTCTTCAGGAGAAAAAGAAATTGCTGAAGCCATAGAGAGGAGTCAAACAAAATATCCTTTTGATGTAGGTATTCGTGCTCTTTATGTAGGAAAGAGAGAGTTCTTCCAAAAACCTTTTGGAATTGGCGGCATTATTGGTGGTTTCAAACAGTTCGGTTCGCAACACATGAACGGACTTAAACCTGCTGACAGATGGCATGCAAGACTAGATTACCCTTGGAGTGACTTCAAAAGTGTTCGAAACCAGTGGTATTCCAAGCGTGTACTTATGGCTTACAGACGTAGATCGTATTTTTACCCGCCTTTCAAAGGTAAGTCTTTGGTTATGAATGCTGAGGAACTAGCCACTATATATCATTTTCCAGGCGCTACTGCAGCTACTCCTACGCTTGAGCGTGTTCCTTCGAAGAAGGCTGAAGCTCCGACCAATCTTCCTATTTAGCTATTTGGTTCATAGAATATACAATGCCACCACTTTTACCTCCGGAGCCAAATTTATTACAACTTCCTAAAGCACGTTGGTATCATCGTAAGTCAGTGTGGGCATTCATAATTTTTACAGTAGTTATTATAGCTGTTCTCGGCTGTACGTTTTTTTGTATTGCGCCGTCGAAATTTCCATCAGGGAAAATTATACATATTCCCAAAGGTACGACTTTATCAGAGACAGCCCAGCTTCTAGTTGACAATAATATTATTAGATCAAAGTTTTTTTATAAAGTTGCAGTTGTTCTTATTGGCGGGAGCAAAAGTATCATGACAGGGGATTATGCATTCGATCAGCCCCAATCTGTATTAAGAGTTGCGTATAGAACAGTTAAGGGAGTTCAAGATCTGGTCCAAATAAAAGTCACGATACCAGAAGGGACATCTGCTAAAGACGCTGCCATTATTTTGTCAAAAGCAATACCTGGATTTGATATGACATCTTTTGTCCTACTTTCAAAGCAATATGAGGGTTATCTTTTTCCTGATACATATTATTTCTATAAAAATACAATACCAGAAAATGTTGTTGAAGCTATGAGAAATAATTTTGATTCTCGAATTTCCAACATTAAAGTTGGTACAACTTCCTTGTCGTCTGGGTTATTGTCTGTAGCATCTTCCTCACGAAAATTTTCTGATATTATCACCATGGCGTCTATAGTAGAGAAGGAGGCTACAAATAGTGTAGATCGTCGTATTGTCGCAGGTATACTCTGGAAACGTCTTGACAAAGGTATGGCACTTCAAGTTGATCCACCATTTTTCTATATTTTGGATAAGAATTCTTCACAGCTTACTCTGGACGACCTTGCTACTGATTCTCCTTATAATCTTTATAAACATACTGGATTAACTCCTACACCTATAGATAATCCAGGAATTGATGCTATTTTGGATACCATAAATCCTACAGCGACACCGTATTGGTTTTATCTCTCTGATAAAAACGGTAATATGCATTATGCGAGCACATTTGACGGACACCTAGAAAATAAAAGTAAGTTTCTGTAATTTCTTTCTTATTATTTTATCCCCATCTCCCTCCATCACCCCCCCAGTATCTATATGCTAAACTGTTAGCACTTAGTCTTTAACATACCTAAACATACTACACACATGTCTCTATTTACTAAAGCACATAAGCACTCCTCACTAAAGTCTCATTACCAT
>Ga0118677_10000786_pt1 | contig 68941 bp, 68 predicted proteins | sample AliMusrvi5mmetaG_FD_86154 | JGI IMG/M metagenome (GOLD analysis project Ga0118677, IMG submission 86154) | reverse complement strand
AAAAGAAGCAAAAAAAGAAAGGTCTTGATCCGAGAATAACTCTTCGAGTTATTTCCCGTCTCAATCCCGTTAAACAACAATATTCTTTAACTTTTCTGTCCTAACAAAAGGGAGTAGCATAGACTATAAATACGAATCAGCATTTGGGTCAAGATATGACAATGCTAATACTACTTGGAAAAACGATAATGATACCGTGGGTTTCAGAAGGTTATTAACTGAATATTTTCTTAAATATAATAATAATGAAAATTATTCTAAACTGTTGAGTCAATTAAATAAAATAATCATTTTTCTTTTGATAATATCAACCAACTAACATTTGATGACATTAAAAATATCACAAAGGCATTTGAAATTATTAAAAACCATGAGGTGGATAATACAACAGATTTAGATAGCAAACTTGTCCTTGAAACGGACATAAGGAAACTTAAACAGTTGTATCGAAACAGAGTCGAGGAATTCTATTCTACTGAAGAAAAGAAATTGTAAAAATGTCTATGCCTTCTATTATTTTGCAATAGCTTTATCCTGATTAATTCATTAGAAACATAGCATACTTTGCATGACCTTAAAAAATCGCTCATATAGAATTTTTATTCAACACTTTTCTAATGCATTGCAATAGTAATTGAATACACTGTTCTGTTTGCGTTTTAGACTTTTTATTCATTCTTGTTGAATTCAAAGAATATATAAAAATAAATATATGCAAACTATTCTCAAGCCTAAAACATTTTTAAATCTATCACCATTTTGGACAATGTGCTTGCTTTCATGCATGAGCAATACACAGCGGAGTTGGCGAATGCGAAGGAGTATATCATTTAAATTAACATATACTAAAATAATTTGGGGTTCAACCAAGCTAAGATAAATGAACCTCCTAAGAAAAAGTTCAAACATATTTTGTTATGTTCATTGGGACTCGATAAATTATTTGAACAGATGGAACCTCTATTACTTATAAATCATTGACAGTTTCATTGATATGATAGGCAACAAGGAGGTTCCAATGAATCCCATCCAAACAAGCCACATCGGAAGTGACCAACTACCAATCAGTACTGGTATTCCTATAATAATCCTTAAAAGATGGATAATGGCAACGATACCAAAGATGGTGCCAGCGATCCGGAGCCAAAGGTTCTTTGAGTTAATACTAATCGTTATAAACAAAGAATAAAGATATTAAAAATTTAATTTGGGTAGACACAACAAACACCCTAATTCTATTTTCCGCCAATACATATTTTTTGATTTCCTTTTAATCTGCCTTATCTTAGCATTCTTTAACCAAAAACAACAAGAATGAAAACAATAAAATTATCTGATGAAGAGCTTCAGCTACTAAGGGAACAGTATACTGATGAACATGCAAAAGCTGTTGAATATGTCAATCAAATCAAAGATATCCTTAAGAAATTGGGAGTTACCATAAAACCAGCAAAAGACGTGCTTCTTGAAAAGGAAATCAAAATTGGCAAGAAAAGAGGACGCAAGCCCAAGGCGAAAGTTGATGTCAAAGAACCAAAAAAACGGGGAAGAAAACCAAAAAAAGTTGAAACTGCTCCGGTAACGGCTGCCAAGCCAATTATTAAAAAATCCAAAAAACGGGGCAGACCAAAAAGAAAAGTTGTACCAACGACTCAAGTCAAGCCTGTGAATAAAGTGGTTAAGAAGAAAATTGAATCCGTACCCACAGCTAAACCAAAGTCTACACCCGTTAAAAAAACTCAGAAGGTTGTCAAGAAACTAACTCCCAAAGTTGTTGTAAAGCCAGCCCCTGAACAGAAACCTGTCTTGGTGAAGAAGGCAGCACCCAAAAAGAAAAAAATAGCTAAGAAATCATTTGGAAGGAAAGGTGTCGTATTAGCAAATTTGGTTAAGGCTCTCCCCAAGAAACCTTTGATTGTTACTGGTGCTCCGGCTGTACCCACACCTGAACCAAAATCAGAATAACAGAATCTTTAAAATTGAAAAAGCCTGTCCTGTAGGTTGATCAAACTTCTATTGCAATATTCACCCTACAACCAAGACCTTTTCAACGATATCGAATAACGTCTTAAGATTCATGTTACTACCATCGTTTTCTACTCTGGAAATATACTACGTTTTTTTGAGATCAGTTCTGCTAAATCCGCTTGGGTCATGTTCTTTGATTCTCTTGCCTGACGGATCATAACGCCAATTTTGAATGCCTCAACACCTCTTTCCAGTTGATCCCTATGTGGTGAACCTTTTCCTCCATAGACATCATCTTTGATCTGTGTCCATGATTTAATATTTGAATTTTCTTTTTTCTTCGAAGTAATATTTTTCATCATAAATGAAGTTGAACTTTTATTAGAGAGAGATTTTCTTCAAGAACGAGCAAACTCAATTAATGATCTGTAATCACCACCATCCGCCATCTTTAATGCATGAATATATGCTGATCTTAAGTCACTTTCCTGATAAAGATTTTTATGACTTCCCCAAGAAAATCCATCCTGACCAGTCAATTGTTTGATCAGAATATCTGCACATAATCTGGCATGTCTACCATTACCATTTGGGAAACAATGAATCGAGACCAATTTATGTTTAAACCGAATTGCAATTTCGATTGGTTCAAAAGTCTTATTTACAATCCAAAATTTTACATCATCAAGCATATGAATTAATACTGGTTCAATGGAGTTTTTATCAACACCGATGTTTTTATTTGTAATACGTTTTTCTCCAGCCCAATCCCAAACTTTATTAAACATCCTGTAATGAAGATTGAATATCCATTTTTTTGTCAATAGGTTTTCAATGGATATTTTGCGATTTAGAGCCCACTGAACAGCATCTTCAATATTGTTCTGCTCGTGTTCGTTTAATTCTCCAACAGTCGAAATGGTCTTGATTTTCAAACCCGAAATCTCGATTTCATCAAGCGGTGTCTGTCCTCCAATGTACTCCACTTTTATTCCCATAGTGATTTTAGATTTTTCTGTTTGATTTCCTGAGCTTTAGCTTTAATTGATTTTTTTAACGTTGCTGGGCTAACCTTTTGATCTTCCAATGTCATGCTTCTGGAAGTTCTTGAGACAATCTGTTTTGCAACGACAATAGCACGCTTATCAATCATTTTCTGTAATGATCCATCCATAGGAACAAAACCATAAACCAACTTCATGTTTAAATGTTTGCCAATCTGTTCCAAAGATGCAAGAGTAATATTCCCGCTCTTCTCACGTGTTTCGATGTCTTTGATTCCCTGAGGTGTAATATTAACCATCTTTCCCAGTTGCCTCATTGTCATTCCAAGAGCCATTCGTATTGTGTAAACCCAGCCATTAGGAGGGTTATCTTCCTTTATCTTGGCAATTTTACGCATCCTCTTGTCGGTCTGAGATAAAATCAATTCTTGAGTTTTCATAAAGCTATACATTTAACTTAGTGATGCAAAGATAAAGCTATAACTTTAAATAACAAAATTAAAATTAAAGCTATAACTTTAAATTCGATTTTAGATAAAAAATAAAAAACCATATAGGGATTAGCTATAGTGGATTTTTTACGGTTGAATTCACTGAAAAGATAAAAAATTAGCTTAATATTCTTTTTGGAAAAGAATTATTTAGGCAAAATTTGTATGAAAGGATGGTTTTTTAATCCAGAAAGAAGAAAAACGAACTTTTTAATTTAATATATAGTGTATCCCGAAAGGGAGTATTTCATAAATATTTACTTTTTAGAGCCCTTCCTGATCTTGGCATCTGCGGAAGGGTTCTTTATTTTTAACAGATCAAGAATATAGTGTGCTGTTGTGGATTGATTATTTATGCTGTTCGCCTTCTCATTTTGTGGTTTGAAAAGTAATGATTATTCAGGTGGAAGAATTTTATTTAGGAAGTTTGTCAATGGTAGGGGGAAGATGAACTGATATCGATTAGATAATCTTATCAAGATCATTCTTTTTAATCAACCAGCCCTTGCCCACTTTCTTTCCAATAATTCTTTTCTCTCGGCAGTATCGTCCAACAGTCTTAGGATGAAGATTAAGTATTTTACCAACTTCCTCTGCTGTTAACCATATATCCTCATCAGGATTTTTCATTGCTTCCTTCTTCTTCTCTTCAACTATTTCGTGAAAAGCCTCAGCAAGGGATTGTGCTGATTTTTCTAACTTTTCCAATAACTCGATTGAAATTGATCTTGGCATCTGAGGGTTCTTAGTTTTAAGAAATCAAAAATATACATTGTTTTAAACAGCATATTTTGCTGGTATTATGAACGGGGTTTATCCAAAAAATGATCGGTTAATTTTTTTTACTCGCATAACGTTCTATATATCAATAATTTAAACTGGTTTCGTAAAAAATATTTCGTACCTTTGCTCTAAACCAAAAAGTAAAAATCATGAAAAAAAAGTTTACGGAAGAATTGGATGAATTAATTCGAACCAACAGAATGCACAGTCAGTGGGCTGATGACAGAATCAATTTTATCACTGGTTGCGGTAATAAATGTAAATATTGTTACGCATGTACGATGATGACCCATTGGCATCACCGTGATCCAGCAAATTGGGGAAACGAAATCCTACGACAAAAGGATGTGGAGAAGAAAATAAAGAAATACCCGAAAATGGTAATGTTCCCCTCATCCCATGACATCAGACCTAACCATCTTGTCGAAGCCATTCAAGTACTGGCAAATATTTTAAAATCAGGAAATGAGGTTCTGTTAACCAGTAAGCCAAACATAGAGTGTATCAAGAAGATTTGCGAAACCTTCACAGGATATAGGGACAAGATATTGTTCAGGTTCACCATAGGGTCTTTGGATTCTCTGGTTTTGAAATTTTGGGAACCTGAGGCTCCAAGTTTTGAAGAACGGTTCGAATGTCTCAAATTGGCTTTTAATATGGGCTATCAAACATCAGTATCCGCAGAACCATTGTTGGATAAGGGGGTTCACATCCTGATCAGGAAGCTATCACCATACATCACGGATACCATCTGGATTGGAAAGGCAGAACAACTTCGAAAGCGGCTTACAATGAATGGCTATAATGATCCTATAACGACATCGAATGCAGATGACCTGATTGAATGGCAAAATGACCCAATCTTTATCCGAGACCTTTATGAAACGTATAAGGACAGCCCGATGATCAGATGGAAGACAAGCTATCTGAAGGAGATGTCAAAGATTGAAAAGATTGAAATCGGGGAATGATTATAACGTATTGATTGTCTATTCAGTATTTCGATAGTGTCACAATTCAAGACATGTATGACCCTGCCCGTTTTGCAATCTTCTTAGGTTGTTGTCCCTGATAGTATCAATTGCAAATCTTCCGTTTGGAGGATAAGTATTCCACAAAAGCAGTACTTTTGTACTTCATGCATATTGGGATAAAGAAAATGATACTGAACGATCTGGTCTATGACTTTCAGGTTGCTGATCTTCTGATCTTCAAGATCAATGATTTTCTTTCCGTAAACGCAAAAGAAGCTGGAAATGGGTTGTGTGCAAATTTTGTGCAAAAAAAAAGAGTCACAAGATTTGTGCTTGTAACTCTCTGATTTCCTGCTCCCCCTGCTAGACTTGAACTAGCGACCCTCTGATTAACAGTCAGATGCTCTAACCAACTGAGCTAAGGAGGAATTTTCGGATTGCAAAAGTATGAAAATTTCTGAAATATAAAAAACGTGGGATGATTATTTTCCAATAACTTTGGATTGTAATACAAAACCGGATTATGGATTTTTCATTCAGAAAAGGGATTCTTCTCCGTTTCATTTTCTTCTCCATCCTGATTTATGTCCTGTTAATCCTGGTTTTTGCGACCCTTTATTATACCACACATAGCATTGGATTTACCCAATACTCAGCTTCCTTCGAATCGGCGGTTGATTTCAAGCAAACCATCTATTTCAGCATCGTCACATTTCATACGATCGGGTTTGGAGATATCCACCCGATGACTGATCCCGGCCGGCTGATCGTGATGATCCAGTCAACACTCTCACTTTTCTATACAGCAGTCTTTTCGGGATTCCTGGTCTATTTTGTGATCAAGCGTCCCAATGATCTGTTCTCCACAAAAAATCTGTACATCCGTCACCGGAACGATGCATACTGGCTTTCGATAAGGCTTGGAAACAAAGGCCGGACGATCATCGATATGAAAAGTCGTTTTGAAGCATGGACCATCGTGGACAACTCGCGGGTACGTGCGTTCCAGATACAACGTGAAGTTCCGGATCTTGAACGAATCCTCTATTATGACATCAACCTGGATGATCCCAAGCATCATAAATTGAGGGAAGCCCTGCACAAGGCCATTACCAAGGGATTACGGTTGCACATGAAGTTTTCTTTTATCGGTAATGATATCCGGACGGGAGAGCAGGTTGCTTTTGCCAAGTATTATGACTCCTCAGACATTAAGTTTGGCAAGACCTTCCTGAATGTCTACTCCTGGGACGCAAATGGTCACCGGAAGGATTTTCAATGGAAGAATTTTGAACGGATTGAAGAAATGGATGATCAACTGCAGGATCAATTTAAAACCGCTTGACATACCCGTGGCAGTATGGCAATGAGCCTTTGTGCTCATAATATTCCTGGTGATAATCCTCGGCCATCCAGAAGGTCGTTGCTTTCCGAACCTGTGTTACCACCTTAAATCCCTTGTTCTTCAACAGGCCAATCAGCTTTTCGGCAATTTCTTTCTGCTCGTCATTGCAGTAAAAAACAGCCGATTGGTATTGTTCGCCATAATCGGGTCCCTGGTGATTCCATTCCGTAGGATCATGAATCTCAAAGAAGAGACGGGCGAGGGTTTCGTAATTAGTTTTTGCAGGATCAAACACGATCTCCACCGCTTCAATGTGACCTGTTTTCCCAGTGCAGACTTCCTGGTAGGTCGGGTGATCCTTATGCCCGCCAATATAGCCTGATTTTACTGTAAGAACGCCGGGGCTCTTGTGCATATAGTATTCTACGCCCCAGAAGCAACCGCCAGCAAATATCGCTGTATCCGTTTTTGCTGCTTGCTCCTTATGCTGAACCTGTGTTGCCGGAACAAAATCAAGGGAGATTGAATTTACACAATGCCGCGTATTCTTAGGCGTGAAATGCTCACCTTTAAAAACATGACCCAGGTGTGCACCGCATTTGGCACATTCGATCTCGGTGCGGCTTCCATCAGCATCCGGTACCCGCTTGATGGCACCGGGGATCTCATCATCAAAACTTGGCCATCCGCAATTTGCATCGAATTTATTTTCTGAACGGTACAATGGCGCGCCACATCGCTTGCAGACATAGACTCCTTTTTCGTTAGACTTCTCGTATTTGCCGGAGAATGGCGCTTCGGTTCCCTTATAAACAATGACCTGTTCCTCTTCCGGTGTAAGTTCCTTGAATTTCATGGATTTATTTTCTTTAACCTGGGAGCATCCCATGGTGGAGATTAAAATTAGTAATAACAAAGGGATGATAATCCTGTTGTTCATTTTTCTTATTTAGATTGAGTTTAAACGAATGAATATGAGTTAAAGTATTGAATCAATCCTTTTTCTGTCCTGGTGGGAATTGGCCTTGAAGGTTTCTCGCAGATTTGCGCTGATTAACCGCAGATTTACGCAGATATTATCATGATTCATATTCTATTGCTATCCATTGCTTTGAACTACTGTTTACAATCTGTGGGAATCATTAAAAAATCTACGAGACCAATTATTGGGTTCTTAAAACAGAACCTCCGGAGTACTTAGAAATTTTGCTCCCAAATTATTATTCTTTTTACCTTTAGTCGCTTAAGTCGGAACTTACTTAAGGGCAATGAAAAATTTTACTGAAAAACAGCTGCCATGGATTCTCCTGGGATTGATCACTGTTACGATGGTGATCCTGACCCTTATCTCGGAAGGATATTCCGGTGGCGCTGACAACATCAATCATTATTTCCTTTCACGCTATGCCTTCCAGTATCACCTTCTTTTCTTCGACTCCTGGGGACGGCCGCTCTATACAATTTTCAGCTCCCCGTTTGCGCAGATCAGCTTTCTCAGCGTAAAGCTGCTGAATGTTTTTTATGGCTTATGCACGGCTTTCCTGGCTTATCTTATTGCAAAAAGACTTGATATAAAACCTGCTTTTCTGGTCCTGATCTTTGTTGTGTTCACGCCGATCTATTGCGTGATGATGCCAACAAGTCTTACAGAGATCCTCTTCAGCCTGTTAATGGTCCTTGCCGTTTTCCTGTTCTTCCGCGAAAATTACATTGCATCGGCGATTATCATTTCCTTTTTGCCGTTTGCACGTTCCGAGGGGATCATCATGGTTCCGGTCTTTTTCCTGGCATATCTTTTCAAAACCAGGTACAAACCCATTCCTTTTTTATTGACAGGATTCGTTGTATTCAGCATCGTTGGAAGTTTTTTTTACAAAGACCTCTTCTGGATCATCAACAATCCGCCCTATCCGATCCATCATCCCATCTACAAGGACAAAGGGCCCTTGCTTCATTTTTTCATCAATTCCCATTTCATCTTCGGAACGCCTCTTTTGATCCTTTTTCTAATTGGATCTGTGTGGCTCCTTATTGAATTTATCAGGAAGAAATTGTCTTTCAGAACCGATACATTTTTCGCAATTCTTTTAATCCTGGTGCCTTTCGCCGGATATTTCATTTTTCATTCCCTGTTATACTGGAAAGCCCTGGGCGGATCCATCGGGCTGATCCGCGTTATTGCGGCGGTGTTCCCACTTGCAGCGATCATCGCACTGATGGGTTACCAGTGGATTATCCGGATCTTTTTCAAGCATCCCTGGCAGCAAGCCGGGGTGGCGATTATCACCAGCACTTTAGTGATCATAGCCTGTTTTAAGATCTATCCATTTCCCGTTAGGCTAAGTCCTGAGGAAACGCAAATTAAAAATGCGACCACCTGGGTGAAAGCTGCGGGCCTCGGTCATCATAAGATTATTTTCAATGATCTGAATGTTCCCTTCTACATGGGACTGGATCCATACAATCCTGAGAAATGTGCACAAAAATGGTTTGTTCACCACAAGGACCCATCTCCCAATGCAATGCCTGACAGCGCAGTTTTCATCTGGGATTCCCATTTTGGTCCGAATGAATGCCAGGTGCCGTTGGATTCGGTGATGATGAATCCTCACTACCAGTTGCTGAACCGTTTTCTGCCACCCGGCGAAATCAAAACATACGGCGGGTATAACTATGAAGTTTATGTGTTCCTGCGATTACCGAAAGGAATTACTTCAAACAATGTGGCCCAGCTTGAATTGCTGAAGAAAGCGGAGGAGGCCAATCTTAAAGTCGTTTACAGTAAAATGTTGGATTTTGAAGAAGGCGCTGCTTCTCAGGATACGGTTCAGTATACAAAAAGAACGGCCGTTTCGGGTACAACTTCCTTTAAGATGGCCGCGAATGCTGAATTCAGCCCGGCCATTGAAATCAAATGTTCTTCATTGCCGGAAAAGAAGGAAGGAATGCGGATTAAGGCAGCAGTTGCCGTATTCCCTGATGTTTCTTTCCAGGATAACAAGACGTTTCTTGTTGTTTCACTCGAAGACTCAAAGGAATCGTACCAGTATTCATCTTTCCCGATGCAGGAAAAGGCGCCTCTGCTGAATCAGTGGAACCCGGTGAATGTTGTTGTTTCTGTTCCCGAGATCAGGTCTTCCAAAGATAAGATCAAGATCTACCTGTGGCACCAGGGGAAAAAGGGATTCCTGATGGATGATCTGAAGGTCGATATCCTGGTTCAGAAATAATGACTAAATATAATTCTTTACCTTTGGGATCAAATCCTTACTAATAATGATCGTAGCTGTTGTTCCGTGTTACCGGGTCAGTAAACAGATCCTCGGTGTTCTGAAAGAAATCGGTCCGGAGGTTGAGAAGATCTATGTTGTTGATGATGCCTGTCCTGAAGGATCCGGCAAACTGGTCGCTGAAAACACTTCGGATCCGCGCGTTGAAGTCCTGTATCATGAGAAGAATCTCGGGGTTGGCGGTGCTGTCAAGACTGGCTACAGGAAAGCCATGGAAGACGGTGCAACCATCATTGTAAAGATTGATGGCGACGGACAGATGGATCCGCACCTGATCCCGAAGCTGATCGAACCGATCCTCAGCAAGCAGGCAGATTACGTCAAGGGAAACCGTTTTTATGATTTGGCATACCTCTGGAAGATGCCCGGTTCGCGCAAGTTTGGGAATGCAGCGCTCTCTTTCATTAACAAAATGGTGAATGGTTACTGGAATATCATGGACCCGACCAATGGCTTCGTGGCCATCGGGAAGGCTGCATTGAAACATCTGCCACTGGAAAAAATTGATAACCGTTTTTTTTTCGAACAGGATATGTTGTTCCGTTTAAACACGATCCGTGCGGTTGTCCATGATTTCCCGATGACTGCCCAATATGACATGGAATCGAGCAATTTGAAAATCTGGAAAGTACTCTTCAGCTTCCCTTTCAAATATGTGAACCGCCTGATCAAGCGAATTTTTTATTCCTATTTCCTGAGGGATTTTAATATCGGATCACTGGAACTGATCATTGCTTTCACCTTCATGGGATTTGGATTTATCTTCGGATTGGTGAAGTGGATTCACAGCATTGAGACGATGCATCCCGCTACGGCTGGAACGGTCATTCTTGCGGGATTACCGATCATCCTGGGATTCCAGTCGTTTTTATCTTTTCTCCATTACGACCTGACAAATATTCCCCAGAAAACGGTGTCTTCGTATTCATCCTAGTTCGGATAACAAGTTCAATTCTGTTATTCAAATTTCAGATAGAGATCGTCAAAAAACAGAGTGTATTTCCTTCCCGGATTCTTTACAACAAACGAGATTGAGTTCGACTGATCGATCCACCACGGAATCTTTATGGTTTCACTGATCTTTGTCCATTCGCCCGGTTTCCTGATCAGGTTATCCAGTGGAAGGGTCCTTGAATACATGAGGTTATAATTTCCGTCACAAATCAGGCAGGCAAACTGGGTACCTGTTTTGAACTTTTCGGGACGGTAGACCCAGATGCTTGCAGTCACTTTCCTGATTGGCCTGGGTAAAATCGTTTTCAGTATCCGGGAGAATGCGCAGTAATTCTCCGCCCAATCATTAACATAGGCACCCACCGTGGCAGAATGATATCTTTCATTGGTCGGATATACCTTTACCTGTGCCGGGTTTTCAAAATCGTCTACATAAGTAAATGATCTTCCCTGGTCGTGGTATAAATGACACTGGTCGAGCCGCAAAAGGTAATCATTCCAGGCCCAGGTTGAAGCTGTATTCCAGAAATTAAGGTAAGTGAGTTTCAGCGTATAATAGCTGCTTGCAATGATAAAGACGATAGTGAGTGAACGGATGTATAGATTTTTGTTCCGGCTGACCAGGGTAAGAAGATAACCAAACGGAAGTGCAAAGAGCGCATAGAACTCAACCATGGGGCGGCATCCGAAACTTCCGCCGAAGAACCAGCAATACCAGGAAGCGAAAATGTAAGAAATCAAAAGGAACATGCCCAGGGTAAAAATTCCATTGGGAACTTTTTTTACAATCATAATAACCATGCCTGCGATGAAGAGCAGCACCAGCGGACTATAGAGAAACAACCCGTTGAGCGGGGCAAACCAGAACGGGAGCAACATGGGGTTGGCGAAGTTCGTAAATGATTCACCGGGATATGAGTAGTAGACAAATTTTCCTGTCAGGTATTTCCAGTAAAACAACTGCGGAAGGAATATGAGGAATGCAATGACAACGAATGCAATGATGTATTTTGGTTTAAGGAAAAAAACAATCCTTTGCCAGATTTCCTTCATGGATCTCGCGTCGAGGAAGGCCATCCATGTTAACAGGATTATATTGGTTGGCCTGATCAGCATTGCCACTGCCACAACAAGACTTATCCCGATGAAAAGTGGAAAAGGTTTTCGTTCACTGTCCAGGAATTTCTTTAGCAGGAACAGGTAAAGGCAGAATAAGAAGAAGGAGTTAACGTGTGACATCAAACCATCTTTCATCGCATAGGAATACAAATTTGTTCCCACGAAAACGATGATTACCGTTAGATAAGAAATGACAGAGGAATAATACCGGAGGAGGAATCTTCGCAGAAAAAACAGTCCGAGGATAAGATAAATCACCCCGGGAACAATGGTCATCCGTTCATAAAAATATGAAAAACCATCAGGCTCAGAGCTCCATTGAAGCGCAATCAGATGGGTTGCCAGGAAAAACGGGGACCAAAGCAATGCCACCCCATAAGTTGTCTTTGTCGATACTTTATTATTCGCCGAATCGAGCACGAAGCCATAGCGGTCCTTATCACAATTCTTCGGGAATTTATGTGCATCCCAGTTGTAGATGAATGTTGCAGGAAGATAAATATAGTACTGGGCTTTATCAGAAGAGATCTTATACGGCCGGACAGGCTTGTTATCCGGGAAATTCATGATGTTCGCAAGAAAAAGGCACAGGATCAGCAGCAGGCCAAAAAACAAATATTCAAAACGTCTCTGTGATTTCACTGTTGTCATTTCAAGAAAAGGATTTTATCTTCAACAATTATCCTGGAACTATTTGTATTTCGGGATATGTTTATCCATAAAATTTTTAGCGGCATTGTTCCAGTTTTCAAGCACGCTGTTCCGGTTTTTGTTGAGGTCGGTGTTTACTTTGTTAAAGCTGTCAAGGTGACTATTGATTTCCTTGATGGCTGCATTATATTCAGCGACATCTTCCTTTGTCCTGCTTTTCTGGGGTTTTAGATCGAACGCGGATTTTATCTTGTCGAATTTTTCCTGCTGTAAATAGAAGTCAATGATGTTTCCGATTTTGGTTGAGGATTCCGTCTGATAAAATCCAAGCGCATTCTTTGCGGCAAATAAAAGAGACCTGTCAGTTTTGAACGGTTCCATATTTTTCAGGGTCTCCAGTCCTTCGGCGGAAGTTGTTACCAGGGCATTCTTGTTTTGCTCCATTGCGTTAAAGTCCTTCCTGGAGACTGCATCAACCAGGTAGAATTCCTGCTTATAACTCTTGAAAAAGACAAGATATACCTGGCGATAGTATTTCATTATACCCCCGGCCTTCTCCAGCTTTTTAGCAGTTTTGTCCTGGTTTTCCAGCAGGTTTATTTTATTGCTGCCTGCAAATATGCGTTCCTGTTCCTGCATTCGTTCGTAGGCACTATCAAGTTTTGCATCCGCCAGTTCCTGAGCCAAAAGATAAGCCTCCATCTTGTCATAAGATTGTTCTGATATCTCTTCCATATTCAGGATCTTTTCATAATCTTCATTCAAAACGATATAATTTATCCTGAGATATGAAACCACAGAGTCCCGGTATTCGGTGCTTCCCGCAAAAGCATCCATTTTACTTACCTTGTCCATGGCCATTTTAGAAGTCCTGACAAGATCTTTTCTTTTGAGTTCAACCTTCTTGGCACTTTTCCCATGGGCTACTTCACTGATATAATCCCAGGAATCAACCATGATGGCATTCAGCTCCCTGTTTATTTTGTCCATGTAACGAACGGCCGGACTTGTTTGCGCGCTTGCTGATGTTGCGGAAATATTCATCAGCAGAACGATAGTGATCAATGAGCAGGTAACATGTTTCATGGTTTGTTTTTTTTCAGGTTGATAAGATCATCCATTATCAAAAGTACTTCTTCAATGTAAATATCATCCTTTATTTTTTTCAGCAGCATATCATTCATCTCATTTCTGTAGTTATCGGCATGCAACACTGCATCATCATAATGCGCAGACATAACATTGTATTTTGGAGCAGGAACAGCAAACGAACGTGTAACCTGGCTTTCCAGGAGTTCGATCGTTGTTCTGTATTTCCTGAAGGATTCAATATTCAGATTCAGTACCTCTGGGTGTTTCCTGGCATCATGGATGGAATCAGACATCTGTTTTATTTTTACAAAAACTTCAGATGCCTCCGTCCTTTTCCTGCTTGCTTCTGCAAGTTCATGGACTGGTAATTCAGGCAGGGGATTATAGAAGACTTTTTTATCAACCTTATCGGATCCGATTGCATACGGATTCGAAGCTTCACCATAATCAATGCTTTTGAAAAGGTCAGGCAATTCAATGTCCGGCGCTATTCCTGTTTTCTGATGACTAACCCCGTTGATCCTGTATAATTTTCGCATGGTGACATTGACGAACCCACTGCTTCTCTTTGACTGGAGCTTTGAATCAAATTTAATCGTAGTATCAAGCGGCAATGTGACCTGTGCAATGGCTTTTCCGTACGTATTGCTTCCAACAATCAATGCCCGGTTGTAATCACGGAGCCCGGCAACAACCAGCTCCGATGCCGATGCACTGAACCCGTTTACCATCAAAATAAGGGGTCCGTTATAAACAGTTCCCCGGTTGAGATCTTTCATGATAACCGGTTTCTGATCTTTTTCCCTGATCATGAACAGAGGTCCTTCATCGATAAATATTCCCATCAGCCCGATGGCTTCAGCCAGTGATCCTCCGCCATTGTATCGAAGATCCAGGATCAGTCCCTCTATCTTTTCTTTCTGAAGTTTCAATATTTCTTTGGCAACATCGTTGGCGCAACCAAGTGCATTTTCTGTATTCCAGTCAGAATAAAACCCCGGAAGGCAGATGTACCCGATCTTCTTATCACCATCCAGCACGTATCCTGAAATGGTATTTTCTTCCACGTTGATCAATTCTTTTACAAGCGGGATGGCGTTTTGTGTGCCATTGGCTGGTTTTATTGTGAGCAGGAGTTTGTCGTAAGTGGAATTGTTGATTAGGTCATCTACCTCCATACTCCCGGAACAAGTGAGGTCTACAGGCTCTCCTTTCGGCCATTTCGCCTGGATTACAACATCTCCCTTATGCAGCTGGCCAGACTTCCATGCAGGTCCACCGGGAGTCAGATACCCGATTTCAACATCACCATTTTTTCCTTCTTCAAAAGACAAGCCGAATGCTTTGGATTCCTTCGAAATAGCGGCCTGAAATTTTTCTTTTCCGGAAGGCGAGAAGTAGAGCGTATGCGGATCATAACGGTTGGCAATGGCATTATAAAACTGCTCAGCCACATAACCATCCAGCCCTGATGGGTAATCCAGTATCCGCTGAAGCGCTCTTTTTTTCCTGATCCCGAGTTTTTTTCTTGCTTCTGCATCTTTCAGCACAATCTGCGCGGCTGACATGGTCGTTGGAACATCATCGCCCATGGGGTTAAAAAGAATATTCAATGCATCAAACTTAAGCTTCTTCGCCAGGTGCTTTTCAAGTTCCCCTGCGTTGGCGGCGAAGATCCCCATGTAATCGTATGAAAACCGGATACTGTCCTGCAGGTTATAATCAAATGGTTTTTGAAGGATTAAGTTCGTCAGCGAGTCTGATCGATAAAGACACTTCTGGTAAACGCCTGAAGCGGCGTTCAAAAATTTACAAGCCGTTTCATCCGAAGAAGTTGTGAGCAATTGATTTTTGTATCGATCGAGCTGGGCGATATCAGGGGTTGTAAAGATGCTGCAGGATGGATCCAGCTTTTGGATAAAACTATTAAAAACTTCAACAGATGTTTTCTCGCCCGGATCAGGCGGGCAATAGTGAAATTTGTTGAGCATGCTGATCAGCAAGGGTGCCTGTTTACATGGCTTTTCCTGTGCATGTGCAGGTATGCATGAAAGCAAAACAAGAAATAAAACAAGCCTGTAACCAACTTTTATCATCAGGAAATTGTTTTTTGAATGAAAAAACAGGGCGTGTTAATTCCGGAATCTGAATGACGAAATTCGCTTTTCGGATCAGACCCTGGCGCGGTTTTATGCTCGTACTGAAAACTTTGAATCATACTGTGCAGAACAAGGATAAGTGAAAATATCAGCAACAAAGCTCTCCACCACCATTTCATGGAGACAGCTTTTTCCATGAATGAAGCATAAGCGATAGCAAGGATCACCATCATCGGTACAAATGCAATCTGCCCGAAGACATCTGTTTCACTCAGATGAGTCCAGCATGATTCCAGGAGGAGATCAATAAGGCAGAAAATGAAAACTGGAAAAAAGACAATTGGTTTTTTTTCTGCCAGGAAGTAAAACCCAATGAGCGGCAGAATGATGGATGGCGTGTATATCAGTAATCCATGATCAAAACTGAGGAGATCATCCCAGATGTATGATGAACCAAAAATAAAGAGGCCCGGAAGTTTTATATCAAGGAATGGAATTTCTCCCGGTGCAATCTTCAGGATAAAAATTGCAGGGACTAAGATAATTAACAGGATGATCAGGAATAATAGAAGATCCCATTTTTTGCTGTACAAAAAAGCCATCTTTTTTTTCCATGCTTCCGTGCCATAGGTCATCCAAAGGAGAGGAATAAAAAGTGAAAGATAACCTGTCGGGTGAACCAGGATAAGCAATGCAATCACACCTGCAGAAAGGAGCAACAAATAACGCTTTCCATTCGTGTACCAGGCAATCGTAAGCCCCAGAAGGGCTGCATATAATGAAAAGCTCAGTATGGCCTGGTATTGCATGTCAAACGCGGCGATGTAGAAAATGTTGGTTCCTGCCGTGATCATGACCAGGGTAAGTGCAGTGACCAGATCAGAGAATAACAACAGAAGTGACTGCCGCAATAACCAGGTCCCCACGGTAAAAATCAACAAATACAAAATCTCTGCAATGCCTACCGGAAGTCCTCGGGGCATAAGGTAATGCACCAGGATGACAGCATTTGCTATCAAAAGAAAAGTGATCTCGGAAAGGATATTTTTTGTGTTGAATTTCGTCATTCGTTATTCGACCAATTAAAGAAATTTGAATTAAAACGGAACATTAATATTTTATTTCCAGATCTTTATGTTTGGCTTCAGGCTTAAGAATTTCAGCCTGATATTTTTCATCCGCGTGTCCATGTTTTCAGATTTCACCTCGAGACCAATAATCTTTTCTGTGGTATCAGTGAGGGGTGTGAATTCAAAGTTGTAATATCCCGGTTGCCATTCACCGAATTTTTTTCCTGCAAAACGAATGATGGAAACCCCTTCCCAATAATAGGTATGACTAAAGGATGTATCATCAACATGCATAATTACCAGCGCATCATTTTTCTCCCGGTATTCATTTTCGAACGAAACCCGTATCATATTTACCTTGTCAAATCCGGGGATATCAATATCCTTAATCTTAAAGATCAATAGATCTGTATTCTTCTTGACGATGGTGTCACCAAGATTAATTTCTTTAATAGTATTGTAATAGCCGGGGTTATAATCCTGTTTCCAGATCAGCAGCCTATACTTCTCGCTGGTCTTCAGAAAAACCTTCCAGTATTTTTCCTTATCCATGTTTATCCAATGCAGGATATAGTTTTTGTATTGATAAGTCTGGATGATGTTGAGCGGAATGGTCAGAAATGACAGAACAACAATGACGATCCTGAGCTTGTTATTCATTCCGTCCAGCATCATTGCGAAAGGAATAAAGAAGATGGCATAGAAATCAATGTATGGTCTCATCCCATAACTGCATCCATACCACCAGCTCCACCATGAGGAGATGATATACGTAAGGATTGCAAAAAAGGAAAACCATGTAATTGCCAGGTAGAACTTTCGTTTGATCATCAACCATACGATGCCAAACAGGGAAAAGAACAGAACTGGCGTATAAACAAAGAGTCCTTTTTTGTAGCTGAACAGAACGTTGATGATCTGCGGTTCTGTAAAATTAAAAGTCTCTCCCGGGTAGGAATAAATAAAGAAACTGCCTGTTTGAAGATACCAGGAAAGGCACTGAATGAAACATATAGCCAGGAAGAGAAGTATCCCAATCAGCAGTGTTTTGTAGTGTTTAAACAGAAGGGCAAATCCTGATTTCAGATTCTCTGCGGAACCCGCCATGAATGGGATAAACAGGAGCACGAGCAGATTTACCTGCCGGATGACCAGTGTCAGTCCGAGGAAAATACAGGCATAAATAAAGTGTTTCAGATTTCTTTTTACGAAATAGGATCTGCCGAAAAAGATAAAGGCAGTGATTGCAAACAGCGAGTAAATGTGGCTGTAACCCGGATCGTAATTGGTGTAATTGGTGACCGATGTCGCTAGTACAAGCAACAGCTGGGACCAGATGATGGCGAATTTTTTTACATCATAGAGTTCAAGGATTTTTCGCAGTAAGATGATGGTAAGGAACAAATAGAAAATCGCCGCGAAATAAACCGCTCTCTGAAAAGGAAGCTGGTAGCCATCGTTGAAATTTCCCTCGCAGTGTGTCGTGAGTGCTGCAATGATGAAGAATGGCAGCTGGCAAACGGCAGTACCACTCGGGCATTTATTCACCCTGTAACCCGTGCCATAATCCAGGTATAATGGCAATGTGTTGATCCGGTAATAGAACGCAGAATCCTGCTGGATGGGACGGCCGATCCTGACAAAGTCGTGATGAATGAAAAGGGAAGGCAGGAAATCATAGTAATAGACTCCATCTCCCTTGATCCTGACTTTATCATTGATGAAATAATTGTTGATGATGAAGATCAGGATGAAGATGATGAAAATCTCAACCGCAATCGATTTTACTATCTGCGTGATCTTTTTCATATCCTGCGCATTCCTGGAAAGACGCGTTATTTCAAATATTTCCGGTCAAATATATTGTATTTCAGGAGACAGAAAACGGCCCGGATTGCATCTTTCATGCCAATTTTTTTACCTTCCTCGTAAGTTCTTCCGTAATACGAAATCCCTACTTCATAGATCCTGACGCCTTTAATTCTTGCGATTTTTAAGGTCACTTCAGGCTCAAAGCCAAAGCGTTTTTCCTTGAACAGGATCTTTTTCAGCATCTCAGCCCTGAACAGTTTATAACATGTTTCCATATCGGTCATGTTCAGGTTTGTGAAGATGTTGGAAAGCGTGGTCAATAACCTGTTGCCGATGGAATGCCAGAAAAACAGGATACGGTGCGGGTTTCCGCCCATGAACCGTGAGCCGTAAACCACATCGGCGAAATCATCGAGCACCGGTCTCAGCAGGATGTTGTATTCTTCCGGATCATATTCGAGGTCGGCATCCTGGATGACGATCAGATCGCCGGTTGCCAGTTCGATCCCTTTGTGAAGTGCTGCACCTTTGCCCTGGTTGAAGGGTTGGTTGAACAACCGGATATCTTCAGAGGAATGATTGAAGATATAATTTTCTACAACCTTGTCTGTCCCGTCTTTGCTGCAGTCATTCACGATGATGATCTGTTTCCTGACATTCCGGATCAGTTTTACCGCCAGGATTTTGTCGAGGATCAGGTGAATGGTAGGCGCTTCATTGTATGCCGGTATCAGGATACTCAGTAAAGGTGGGTTCATAATAATCGGGATAAGCTTGGACAAAAATAGAATAAAATCTTCAGGCTAAGATCATTCGTGGAAATAAACACGCTTGACCCGCCGCGAAATGCTGGTCAGGATCTCATAAGGGATCGTCTCCATATCCTGCGCCAGCTGTGCTACCGGGTAATGATCCCCGAACACGATCGCTTCATCTCCTTCATTGACGGGGTTCCCGGAATCATTTTCCAGGATCTCCGTAATATTCACCATGCATGTATCCATGCTGATGTTGCCGATGAATGGTGCAGGAAGTCCATGAATAAACAGTCGTCCCCGGCCATTGCTCAGCCGGCGGTTCAATCCGTCTGCATAACCGATGGGTACAATGGCAATCCATGTATCACGGAGTGCAACACCTTTCCTGTTATACCCGATGGTATCCCCGGCTTTCACAAGTTTGATCTGGGAGATGGTTGATTTCAGCGTGCTGACATTCCGCAGGTGGCGCTGTTCTTCTGCATCAAAGCCGACGCCATAAAGACCGATCCCCAGCCGGATCATATCCATTCCTGCATCCGGAAAGCGGGTAACACCAGATGAATTCTGGATGTGTTTCAGGAAATCATAACCGATCTCATCACGGATCTTATCTGCCATCTCATGAAATACAGTGATCTGCTTACGGGTAAAATGATCTTCAGCCGGATCTTCACTTGCTGCAAGATGAGAAAATACGGATTGAACATGGATTGCCGGGTTTCTCTTCAGCTTTTCAACCAGCAATGGAATTTCATCGGGAACGAAGCCAAGCCGGTGCATGCCGGTATCCAGCTTAATATGTATTCTGATCTGTTCTTCCGGTTCCGGCGGATTTGCAATGATTGATTTTTCCAGCATCTCCAGGACCCGGAAGCTGAATATCTCAGGTTCAAGCCTATACTTTGAGAGCAGGTCGAAACTGTCCTCTTCAGGATTCATTACCATGAGCGGAACAGTGATCCCGGCTTTCCTTAATTCAACGCCTTCATCTGCATAAGCTACAGCAAGGTATTCAACCTGGTTGAACTGAAGCAGGTTTGCGATCTCAAAGCTCCCGTTACCATAAGAAAATGCCTTGACCATCACCATCGTTTTGGTTCCGGGCCGAAGCTTTGACCTGTAATAATTCAGGTTGTGGATCATGGCGTCGAGGTTGACCTCGAGGATTGTTTCGTGTACTTTTTGCTGCAGCAGCAGGTCGATCCGCTCAAATTCAAAGATCCTGGCACCTTTCAGAAGGATGGATTCATTTCTGAAGGATGAAACCGGGAATCGCTGGATGAACTCATCGGTGCTGTGGAAAAATGCCTTCTCCAGCGGGAACAAATCGGCCTGGCGACTGATCTCAGGCCCGATGCCAATGATTCGGTCAATGCCTTTGGTTGTGAGAATCTCTGCAATCTCTTTATAGAATTCTTCCGGATCACGGCCGCTCTGCAAAATATCCGACAGGATGACCGTCTTCTTGTTTTGCTGTTTCTGCTGGTTCAGGAAATCGATGGCAACGCCCAGCGAGTTGATGTCGGAGTTGTAACTATCGTTGATCAGGGAACAATGCTGAATGGCTTCTTTCAGCTCCATCCGCATGGCTATCGGAGTCAACATAGCCATTCGTTCACGGATGATTTCCTGCGGATACCGGAGAAATAACATCACGGCCCAGCAATGAATGGCATTTTCAATTGATGCCTCATCGACAAATGGAAGTACGATGGAAATTTCTTCTCCGCGGAAAAGTGCAGTCAGCGTGGTTTTCGATGGGTCAGAAAAAGCACCGGTCACCTGGAGGTCGGCAGGTTGTTTCCGGCTCCAGCCAAATTTATTGACCTTTTCGAGGGAATGTGTTGCACCAATCGTTTCATGAATGATTGTATGATCAATGCAATAAACCAGGTCGTGTGCATTCCTGAATAGCTTTAGTTTCTCAGATACCTTTTCCCTGAATCCACTGAAGTTCTCATCATGAGCATGACCAATATTGGTGAAGATGCCGATGTCAGGGCGGATGATGGGTTCAAGCTTTTCCATTTCACCTTTCTCTGAAATGCCTGCTTCAAAGATGGCCAGTTCGTGGCTGGAGTTCATTTTCCAGACAGACAACGGCACCCCGATCTGTGAATTGTAGCTTTTGGGGCTCCGGATGATGTTGATCTCTTCGTTCATCAGCTGGTAGAGCCATTCCTTGATGATCGTTTTTCCATTGCTGCCGGTGATGCCGATCACGGGGATCTGAAATTGCGAACGATGATAAGCGCCCAAAGACTGGAGTGCTTCAAGGGTGTCTTTGACGATAATGAAATTGGGCCGTTCCGGTAAATTACCACGTGATGTTCCAGGAGAAGTTGTATCCAGTATCCATGGTCCGGCGAGAGGCAAATGAGTGACAAGGAAATTCCGGACGCCCTTGTTATACAGTTCCGGGATGTAGCGGTGTCCGTCATTCCGGTTCGAGACCAGGGCTATAAAGAGTGTTGTATCGGGATGTGTCAGGCGGCGGCTGTCGATCAAAAGATCATGAACCATGAATTTCTCTTCCAAGTTCATGAGGAGCAATCCGCCGGTTAAAGAGGCAATCTGATGTAAGCTATACGTTGTTTCCGACATTACTGTGGAATTTCCGGTTCTTCCGGCGCCGGGTGCAATGCATTGGCATTAAGCTGGTCGAATTCCATCCGGTTGTTGAAGATCTCGCAGCCAAGGTATACCGCATTGCGAAAGGCTTCCGGGTTTGCAATGTTTTTCCCGGCTATTTCGAATGCCGTTCCATGTGCTGGTGAAGTCCTGACATAAGGCAATCCTGCTGTAAAATTCACACCATCTTCGAAGGATAACAATTTGAACGGGATCATGCCCTGGTCGTGATAAACTGCCAGGATGCCATCGAACTGGTGAAAGGTATCAGAGCCAAAGAATCCATCTGCCGGGTAGGGACCAAACACCATCATGCCTTGCTGGTATGCTTTATCAATTGCAGGTTTAAGGATCGTTTCATCCTCATTCCCGATCAGTCCGTCGTCTCCTGCGTGCGGATTCAGGGCAAGCAGTGCAATCCGTGGCTTCATGATGTTAAAATCCCTGATCAGGGAGCGATGCATGATCATGATCTTCCGCATGATCAGGTCTTCGTTCAGTGTTTCCGAGACTTTATTCAGCGGTATGTGACCTGTGATGACACCAATTCTAACTGAACTTCCTATCATCAGCATCAGGTAGTCTTTGGTATTGAATTTCCGGGCCAGGTATTCGGTATGTCCGGGGAAAGCAAATTTCGGAGACTGAATATTTTTTTTGTTGATGGGTGCGGTGACAATGATATCAATTTCGTTTTTTATCAGGTCGTCGGTAGCCATCTCCAGTGAGAGCAATGCCAGTTCTCCTCCGATCGGTGTTGATTTTCCCAGGTCAATCTTAACCTCATCTTCAAGAATGTTGATGATATTGGCCCTGCGGGCATGTGCGCTCTCGGCATTCTTAACCAGGTTGAAGTTGAAATCGTTGATGTTTAACGTCTTTCTGTGGTAAGATGCGGCTTTCGAGGAGCCGTAAACGATGGTGGTATAATTTTCAAGCAGGCGTGGATCCTGCAGCGTTTTTATGATGATCTCGTAACTGATGCTGTTGACATCCCCATGGGTGATTCCAACGCGGATACGGTGTTCTTTTTCAGGTGTCGTGGTCATTCTATAGATTTTTTGCAAAATTAAATAAAAGCCTTACGCCTACACCGGTTCCTCCTGAACCACGGTACGAATCCCTTTTTTCGAGATAAGCCGGACCGGCAATGTCGAGGTGGATGTAAGGATAGTCAGTGAATTTTTCGAGGAACTTTCCGGCAGTGATGGCGCCTCCTTCTGCAGGACCAATATTCTTCAGGTCTGCCAGGTCAGATTTAATGCCATCTTCGTATTCATCCCAACTTGGGAATTCAGCGATCCGCTCATACGTATTCCATCCGGCAGTCTTTAACTGCTCAAGCTCTTTCTTTGCCTTGGTCTGCATACCGACTATGCCGAACCGGCCAATGGCACGGCTTGCAGCGCCTGTAAGCGTAGCGAGATCGATCACCAGTGCAGGATCATATTTCCTGGCATAACTCAACGCATCGGCGAGAATCAGTCTGCCTTCGGCATCTGTATTGATCACCTCGACAGTCATACCATTGTGCATCCTGAGAATATCGCCGGAGACAATAGCTTCCGGTCCCGGGCGGTTATCCGTAGCAGGCATCAGCCCGATCACGTGCACAGGCAGTCCCGACTTTGCGATGGCATAGATGGCGCCCGCAACAGCAGCAGCCCCGGCCATATCTCCCTTCATGTTGTTCATGTAATCACCGGGTTTCAGGTTCATTCCACCCGTATCAAAAACCACACCTTTACCGACAAACACGAAAGGCTTTTTGTTTACAGGGCTTTCAGGCGACCATTCGAGGATGGTGAATGTAGGCGGTTCCTGGCTTCCTTTGTTGACGCCCAGTAATCCGCCCATCTTGAGCGCTTCGATTTTTCTTTTATTCAATATTTCAACCCTGATGCCAGCCGGTTTTGCAAACTTCTCAACCTCTTTCGAGAATGCTGAAGCAGTCATGAATGCATTGGGTTCATTCACAAGGTTCCTGCAATGAGTCACGGCTTCAACAACTGCAGCCAATTGCTTAATCTCTTTCTCAGAAATCTTTTTGCAGCAGATGGCAATATGTTCAAGCGTGTTCTTCTTTTTATTTTCAGTCTTGTATTTCAGGAACTGGTAGTTCCCCAGGGCCATGCCTTCGGCGTATGACAGTAATTCGGCAGGATCATTCGCAGAATCCACGATGGTGACCTGGCCTGCCTTCTGTTCGTTCAGGAATGAAGCCAGGGAATCCCCGGCTTTCCGGCATTTCTCAAACCGTTTCACGGGTTCTATCCCGTTCTTCAGGAACTGGACGAATGCCCAGTATCCTAAGCGATTAAACGAAAAGAATTCTGTTTTGTCTTTTTTCCTTCGGGTGGCGATGAATTGAAGTTCTCCGGGCGAAAGGTATCCTCCCGGTATTTCAGCAATATCCTTCACAAGGAAGGCAATACTCATTCCTTTTCCGGGACGTGTGATTTTCGTAATATCCGCTTGCATGCTTTTTCGTACTTTTGGATACTGTTTTGACTTGCAAAGGTATAAAAAAACCGTTCCGGAAGAGCTTTACCCATGAACACTGACCTGTTGATCAAAAAAGCCATGAGGCTTGAATTTCTTACACCCGCCCAGGGAATCGCCTTGTTTGAGCAACTTCCCCTCGGTGAACTGATGATGGTCGGGAATGAGCTGAGAAAGCTGCATCACCAGGGAAACAAGGTGACATGGATCATCGACAGGAATGTAAATATCACCAATGCCTGCATCTCGGGATGTAAATTTTGTAATTTCTATAAACCGGTCAGTAACCGAAAGGTTTATATCACGACGCCGGAAGAATATGCTGAGAAAATAGAAGAAATGCGGTGCCTGGGCGGAAACCAGTTATTGCTCCAGGGCGGATTACATCCATACCTTGGACTGGATTTTTATATTCAGCTTTTCAGCCAGTTGAAGGAGAAGTATCCCGGTCTCCGGCTTCATGCACTGGGCCCGCCTGAAATCGTTCACCTGGCCAAGATGGAATCACTTGGATTCGCAGAAGTGCTGAAAAAGCTGATGAATGCAGGCCTCGACAGTCTGCCGGGTGCCGGTGCCGAGATCCTTTCTGACCGGGTGCGTAAAATATTATCACCGGCAAAATGTACCGTCAAAGAATGGCTGGAAGTCATGAAATCCGCGCATATACTTGGCCTTACGACATCAGCTACAATGATGTTCGGACATGTGGAGACACTGGAGGAACGGATGGGACACCTGGTGGCAATCCGCAACGTTCAGGCTCACAAACCAGCATCAGCAAAGGGATTTCTCTCGTTTATCCCTTGGCCTTTCCAGGATGAAAATACGGTACTGAGAAAAAAAGCAGGGATTACCAACAACGTAACGCCGGAAGAATATATCCGGATGATTGCCATCAGCCGCATCATGCTTCCGAATATCTCCAACATACAGGCTTCCTGGCTGACCGTGGGAAAAGGAACGGCCCAGCTTTGCCTTTATGCCGGGGCCAATGATTTCGGTTCAATCATGATCGAAGAGAATGTAGTCTCAGTTGCCGGGGCAACGCATAAATTCGATGCAAAAGGGATGCAGCAGGCGATACTCGAAGCAGGGTTTACGCCGCAGTTGCGGAACCAGCAATTTGAGCAGGTACAATACAAGTTGTAGTAAAGCGATTCTGACTTTTATATCACCACAATAGGCACCTTAGGTCACAATAGATCATCCCCAATTGTGCCGGTTGTGTTGAAAAAAGGATCTGCTATTTCTTTATAAGTCGCTTATTCGCAAAATCAGCGTAAACACTTTTTGCAATCTGGATTGCAGCCTGATCAAGGAAGCTTGGATCGGTGATAGCAATTTCGGCCGACCATAAAAGATCGTCTTTGCTGTTGCCATATAGATTCGCCGTGAGATTTACAACAGTTGTCGTCGTCCAGTAACCACCCGTTGTCACAACGCTGTAACCGGGGGAATAGATCGGGTAACCCCAGGAATAATAGCTGTAATAGTTGTAATAATAATCCGGGTACATTGTACTGGTTTCCGGAATATATGCCTTGTCCTTATCTGTGTTTTTATAATTGAAGATGAGAATTCCATCAACGTCAAGGCTGTCAAATTTCTTTTCGAGATCTTTATATTCATATTTTTTATCGGGGCGAAGAACAGACAATGACCCGATGCATTTGATCCCTTTCTCTGAAAAGTATTGAGCGAAATATTGCTCAAAAGGCTGCCTGTACTCAAGTTTATCGAACATTCCCCAAACGAGCAGGTGAGAAACATTTTTTTCAGCACCTTTTGGATTTACGTAACTGGTAAGGGTCACAGGAGAGCATGATGTAATAAGAAAGGAAATAAGGATCATGAATAATCCGGAGATCAGTGTAAAATTCTTTTTCATACGATGGGGTTTTGGTGGGACAATGCAATTGTTGTGAACAAATATATGAAAATCCTTTGCGTCTTTGCGCCTTAGCGGTTAAATTCTTTAAGGTTGCCTTACGCAGTTTTATCATGCAACGGAGGATAACTAGATGATAAATATAACCCCGGAGGGTCTTTTTACTCGTTTAAAATATTATTTTTGGGTATGGAGTAATAATGTTAATCTTAACAGATATGAAAAGAGCTATTCTTCTGACATTTTCGATCTTGATGATGACCTGTGCTATCGCGCAGTTGCCCAAACAATCAATCATTGATACCATTCAGTCGTACATGGATCACCAGCGATCGATCCAAAATGCCAAAGGTGCCTTGCTTAAAATTGAAAAAGTCGGCGCCTGGTCTTACAAATGGACGAGCGGCGTTACAGATACCGTAACAAATACGCCGCTGGCCGGCAATGAAAAATTCAGAATAGGCAGTCTCTCCAAGATGTTCCTCGCAACATGTGTTTTGAATCTTGTCGATGAGGGTTTCATCTCATTAAATGACACCATTGGAAAATGGCTGTCACCGGCTCTTGTCAATGTGATACCTTTTGGTCATTCCATTACGGTCAGGCAACTGCTGAATCACACCAGTGGTATGGCAGATCCGGTTGACGATCCCTACAGCACGATCCTCACCAGGTTTTATCAGGATCCATTCTACAGGTTCAATACCGATACGATCATGTTCAATGATTTTCCGCAGCTTCCCCCGACAAATCCGCCCAGCGATACACTTGCAAATTATACCAATACTGGGTACTGGCTGTTGGGCAAGATTGTTGAACGTGTAACCAGCATGGGTTATGACCAGTATATCACCGAACATATTATTACTCCATTGGGTTTAACAAACACATGGATTCCATCATACTCTGACAGCAGCATCTCCACTCCATACATGCATGGATATGGCATGAACCCCGTCACAGAAGTGATGAATGATTTCTCCTACCAGAGCATATCGCTGCCATACAGCGCCGGCAGCATCTATTCAAATTTAGACGATCTGAATGTTTTCTTTAAAAACCTGAGGAACGGGAACATCATCCCCATGAACTGGGTGGACAGTATGCAGAATTGCCATGCCCATAATATGGCAAAACCAAGCATGTACTATGGCTACGGAATGTTCAGGGTGTTATACCCGCCACTGGGTCTTGACTGGTATGGCCATACCGGTGGTATTGCAGGCTATTGCACTTACATGTTCTATATGCCGTCTGTCAATAGTTATGTGATCTGCAACTTTTCTTCTGAAGAAGCAAGTCCGCAAATATTGTATCAGCAAATCTCCGCATATCTGCAATCCATTGAAGGAATTGAAAACCCTTCGGATGATCTGTCCCTGAAGATATCTCCAAACCCTGCTTCCGGCAAAATTGAAATCACCGGGATAAAAAAGGGAACAATAGAAATTATCGATCTTTTTGGGAGTGTTGTCAGGAGTGTGGCAATCTCTGGTGACAAAACAATTGTTAATGTTTCAGGTCTTGCTGATGGTGTTTATGTCATAAAAGCAAATACCGGTAATGGAACCGCGATAAAGAAATTCGTGAAAGAATAGGCATGACCGTCAGGTCGCGCGTTACGTGTCACGATCTTCTCGGATCTGAGATTTATGCTGTCTGATCAAAAGACAAATATCTTCAGCAAAAGTTAGCATTAGTCTTTCGTAAATCGTAACTTTGGTAAAGTAATCCGGATGATTATTCTCAGGATTACAATCAGGGTAAATTCGAGTCCATGGTAATAATTGGTAAGGCAGGATTGTTGATCACATATCAAACGCATTTTTATATGAAGAAGATCATCCTTTTCAGTGTGATAGTTCTTTTATTAATCAGCTGTAAAAAAGACAATGATGTCGGCATTTACACCGTTTCAGGGAAGATCTCAAACATTGAATCAGGCGGCTCCGTCGTCCAGGTGAGTTTATCCAATGATCAGAATAATTATATCACGAAACCATCTGCATCCGGTGATTATGCAATCACAAATGTGAAAGCCGGCAATTATAAACTCACCGTTTCACAGGATAAATCAAAGGGAAGCGTTGAAAGAACGAAGAACGTTACGATTTCTGGTTCGAGTCAGTCGGTGAATGTCCTGCTTCCGGATCCTGTCCAGATCTTTTGTACAGATCATCCGCCAACGTCAGTGACATTGAAATGGACCGTCTCTGCCGACTCCGGCTACAGGGAATACAAGGTCTACAGGGGAGTCACCTCGGGACTGGATGAAACAACCGGTACGTTGATGCATGTAACAACGGTGCGTACAGACACTGTGTTTGTCGACAGCGGTACGGCCATGAACAGCGTTTCACCCAATACCGATTACTACTACCGCGTGTTCGTGACGGATGATATGGGAAAGATTGCAGGAAGCAATGTGCTGCATGTAAAGACCGATAATTACCCCGAATTGTACACATTAACCGGCTTGAATAATTTTTCCGCCAGTGTTGACCTGGGCGTTATAGCAGGCGTGGCATTTGACGGAAATTATTTGTGGCTTGCTTATCGCCTTGATATCGGCGGGTTTTATGACAATGATAAAGTAACGTTAGCGAAATATGACCCGGCAACGTTCAATCTTGTGGATACCATTTCCTTCAGCGACCGGTATGAGCCGTTAGGCGGTCTGACTTATGACGGTCAGCATTTATGGCTGCAATACAGTGCCAGCGGAACCGGAAGCAATTTCATCCGGGAAGTTGATCCTGTCACAAAAAAGATAATCACCAGTTACAGTACCGATTATGGAATATCGGGGTTGGCGTATTTTAACAATTTGCTTTACCTCAATTATGATTATTCTAAGATTGAAACACTGAACCCGATTTCAGGAGCAGTTACAGGGAGTTACAACATTCCGCTTGCTCCGCTGAGCGGGAACAGCTATGGAATCGCGGTCAGGACAAATGAGATCTGGGTTTCGGTCCGGCTTGGCGGAACCATCTTTGTTCTGAACAATAACTTCACGCTGAAATGCATGGTGCCGAACGCACTCGATTATTCACAACTTTGTTTCATGAACGACAAGCTGGTTGTGGCAACACTGACACGTGTCTACCTGTTTGACATCACCGGAGGGAAATCTCACCCTGGAAACAAATAGCCCGCTTTCGACTTTTGACTTTCGACTCACAGAATAATCTTTATAAATTGAAGGGTAAGCCACTTTGATCAATAGCTGGATTTAGGGAAATTGTATCTTTGGTAAGATCTCTGTCTTAAATGAACAAACCTATGGAATCAAAAGAAAATAAAGCACTCATTGCATTCAGATCAGGACTGAATTGTTCCCAGGCAGTGGTAACAGCGTATTCAGAAGAGCTGGGATTTGATCAGAACATGGCATCAGCCATCTCAACCGGGTTTGGCGGAGGAATGGGACGGCTGCAGGCAACGTGCGGCGCAGTGACCGGATCCTTTATGGTGCTGGGCATGGTTAACTCGAAGAAGTTTGCTGATAACAATGCCAGGAAAGAAGAGACCTATTCGATGATCCGCAAGTTCAATGACAAATTCAAAACCATCCATGGTGCTACGGATTGTAAAACATTGCTGAAATGTGACCTGAACACGGAAGAAGGACAGCGACTTGTGAAAGAGAAAAACCTTCATGATACGGTTTGTGAAAAATGCATTCTAACCTCAGTAAAACTCATTGATGAATTAACAGGATTTTAATTTCTGCCACTGCTATGAAAAGAATGATGTTCGCACCAGGATGTGCCCTGATGCTTTATAAACCGGAATTATCAAAGAAATTACATGCATTCCTGAATAAATCACTGGGGGAAATGGAAGCGTTGAATATATGCTGTCAGCATGAACCCAACCTTGCTTCTACTACCGAGATCATTAATGTTTGCCCGGGCTGTGACACGCGTTTCCGGAATGATTATTCAAATTGCTCAACTGTTTCTTTATGGGAGATACTGTCTGATAACGATGATTTCCCCTTCCCGGATTATCACGGGCAAAGCATGACGATCCTGGATGCCTGCCCCACTCGTGAACAGGAAGGAATTCACACTGCGATCAGAAAAGTCCTTCAAAAGATGAATATATCTTTAACCGAGCCAGGGCAAACAAGGACAAAAAGTATCTGCTGCGGAGATAGCTTCTACGGGACAATTTCAACAGATAAGGTAAAAGAGCAGATGGTAAAAAGAGCATCGGAAATGCCTTTGGATGATGTGGTCGTTTATTGCGTCTCCTGCATAAAATCAATGTATATCGGAGAAAAGAAACCGCGCTACCTGGTCGACCTGCTTTTTGCTGAAGATACGATCCCCGGGACGTATGAGCCGGATGAATGGCATGCCGAACTGACCAGTTATATCGAGAGCCATTGAGCAGGAAATATCAGAAAGGCCAGTCAGAAATGGATTTTACCACATTATACAGGGAAGTGTCTTTTGATCATAACGGGCAAAAAACAATTTCGCTGAAACGGAGTTATGGTTATAGCATACAAGTCGGGATTAAATACGGGTTCAGAAAGAAAACAAAAGATTTAGAGGCTGTTTAAATTTTATTCTTTTTCACCCGAATGGGTTCAACGAAATAAATTTTATCATGGCTAATAATGTTAACCACAAGGAACACAAAGATCTGCACAAAGATCACAAGGATTATCTTAGTGTACATTGTGGCTACTTTGTGGCCTTTGTGGTTAAATATGTATTCAATTTTAGAATTTTAAACAGTCTCTTAATCAGGTAAATAATAAATGTCGGAAACATGAAAAGGTTCTTTATAATTTTTTTGATCGCCCCGTTTTTGCTGATACTTACGCATAAATCATCGGCACAGTCAAATGATGATATGCGTGAATTCGGCATCATGGCAGGCGGATTGACAAACTTTCCTGCCAACCAGGATTACCTGAAGAAAAATACCAGTATGTTTTATGTTGCCCCTTATGTGCGGGCAGGCCAGCATGAGTTCTCGGCTGGTTTTATAGTTCCATTGCAGACCCATGCGTTATACTTTAATGACAATAAAATTACTCCCTGCTTAGGTGCTACTGCCGGTTATAAATTCTATGTCTTTAATGTCTATGGCAGGGAAAACATGTTTGTTCACTATATGTTCCAGTATTTAAGATTCAATGCAGGCTATGACGTCTATCACGCCGGGATCACCCAGCCGGATCATTTTACCGAGACTGATATGTACATCAACAATGTGATCGGACTGGGATACAATTTGTTTTTTGATAGCGGAGGAAGATTTGGTCTTTATTACACGCTGGATTATGTGATATCGCAGACAGGATATAATCTTGGCACTTCAGGTTTAAGCAATAAGACCTGGACGACCCAGTATGTATGGAACAACCTTAGCACGAATATTGGTTTTATATTCAAAATTACTTCGTTAAAAAAGAAGGAGAAAAAATAATCTTATGAAAAGGATATTTGGATTTATAATCGCAATTTTGCTCTTTCAGTGCTCAGTGAGCGCCCAGCAAAAAGACAACACCATTAGGACTGCGCTGCTGATTGTTGACATTCAGAATTTCTATTTTCCCGGCGACGGGCCCGGGCTTGTCAATGCCGAGGCTGCGAGTTTACAGGCAAAAGAGATCCTCCGGATTTTCAGGGATAAAAAACAACTGGTCGTCCATGTTCGTCATAAATCAAAAAAAGGTTTTGAGATTCATAAGAATGTGGAACCACTTCCGTCAGAAAAAGTAATAACAAAAGAGGAGGTCAACAGTTTTCTGCATACAGATCTGCTGGACTATTTGAAAAGCAACAACATTACCCGGCTTGTAATTGTCGGGATGCAGACACAAATGTGCCTGGAAGCAGCGGTTCGTGCAGGTCACGACTTTGGCTTTGAGTGTATCGTGGTCCGGGATGCATGTGCTACGCGGGATTTAAAGTTTGGCGACAAGGTGGTAAAAGCAGAAGATGTTCAAACGGGTGTCCTGGCTACAATCACTGATGGCGGTTACGGCAAGGTGATTGATCTGAAGGACTTCATGGAGAATGCAGATCACTATTTGTTCCAGGAGCTGAAATAGCAGGAATATAACCACAAGGAACACAAAGAAGGCACAATGTTCACAAAAAGAAAACTTTGTGCACTTTGTGAAATTCATGGTGCACATTGTGGTTTGAAAAATCTGTTATCTCCTGAACCGTAAAACAGTGCCAAGCGGCAGGTTTCTTTTACCACGATCCGGGAAATAAAGTTCACCGGATTCTTTCTGGTTGATGTTTCCGAAATGTGTCTTCACAAGGCTGTCGGCGATAAGTGCCGAAAACCCCATGGAATAGAGGCTGAGTACAAAAAATGAAGAAGTCGGCTGTAACAGCTGGCTGCAGCATTTTATCATTTCGTTGATCGATTCCTGCAGGTACCATTTCTCACCTTCAGGGCCACGGCCGTAAGCGGGCGGATCAAGGATGATGCCGTCGTAATGATTCCCGCGCTTCACTTCCCGTTTAACAAATTTCAAGGCATCCTCCACAACCCAGCGGATATCTTTCAGTCCGGATGCTTCCATGAGTTCCTTGGCCCAGGAAACCACGGCTTTCACGGAATCCACGTGCAGGACATCGGCACCTGCTGCTTTGGCTGCAAGTGAAGCGCCACCGGTATATGCAAAAAGGTTCAGGACACGGATGGCTGAACCGGGGCGATCACGCTCATGCCGGGTGGAAGGGCTTGGCGGGTTCAGTGTAAGCATGATCGAGTCATAAATGTAATTCCAGTTCTCTGCCTGTTCGGGGAAAACCCCGATGTGGCCAAAGGCAGTGAGCCCAAGCCGGAATTTCAGTTGCATCCGTTTGTACTGATACTGGATCACCCATTGTTCGGGCATTCCGGATTTCAGTTTCCAGTCACCTTTTTCTGAAACCTCCTGTGTTGCAGGATCAATGCCTTTTGCACGTTTGTACTTTGCATGGTACATCCGTTCCCATTCGGAGTCGGGGAGCGATTTCTCCCAGACAGCTTGCGGTTCGGGACGGGAAAGAACATATTTGCCAAACCGCTCGAGTTTCTCGAGGTTCCCCGAATCGATCAGTTCGTAATCTTTCCATTGTGTCGGTGTCCAGAGATTCATATCATTTCATGTCTTTGACAACAAGTACGCGGAATTCTGCAGGTCCGTTATTCTTCCATCCTCGCTGCATTCCGGCAGGAACATGAATGCATGTTCCCTGGGGTCCGTTTACCGACTGTCCTTCGAAGTCCAGAATTCCATTTCCCGAAATTACATAGAAAACCACATCAACTGGCTGAGAATGTAATTCCATTTTTTCACCAGGCTGTAAAGTAAGATGGATCAGCTCAATCTTTTCAGACGAGAACATGATCCGGCCGTCGAGGTTGAATGCGACCTTTGGGGCAGTTTCGGGTGTTGTGATAATTAGTCCTGACATGAAAAATTAATTTGCAATCACTACTTTCCACCGGGTCTCTCTTGCCTTTGCGTTTTTATCCCAGAGAGGAATCACGGTTTTCATGAACTCAGCTTTCTCTTTCCGCAGTTGTTCCATCGGGAGACCAATATATTTCTGGGCTTTATCCTTTGTGGCAATATCGGGATAAGGGACTTCTTCATTTCTGCCAAGTTTTGTCAGCAGACGTGCGAGCTGAACCCTTGCATCCTGGGTTTCGTTCATGCCATTCCCGATGATCCTGGAAACTTCTACCGGGGAGTGGAATGATGCCCCGTGGCTTGCCGTTGCATAATCCCAGAACCATTGACCACTGCGGATTTTCTTCAGGATCGGTTCCATCTGTTGTTCAGTTGCACCTGCATCCCACGCGACCTTTGCCTCAATATGCGCACGAACCAACTCAATCTCCAGCTTGTCCCTGATCTCCTTGACTTTCTTTTGTCGTTCATAAACGTTTTCCCGCAGGGTTTCTTCGCTTTCGCGGTGACAGGTCTGGCAGGTATTGGCAATATTTGCAAGCGGGCTGACGATCTTGTGACTCGTAAACTTCTGTCCGCCTTCTTTGATGTATGGCATGTGGCAATCGGCGCAGGCAACACCGCGGCTGGCATGAATCCCGGTTAAATAAATTTCATAATCGGGATGCTGGGCTTTCAGGATGGGTGTCCTGCTCAACTGATGAGTGAAATCGGAGAATTTGATCTCGTCATAATATTTTAAGGCTGAATCTGCAGAAGTTCCTTTCTTCCATGGGAAAGTCAGATAGGCCACTCCTTCAGCATCCGGGCGGTGTTTGTCGAAATAATATTCAACATGACACTGTGCACAGACCAGCGACCGCATCTCCTGGTGCGTGGATTTGGTGATGTCTTTTCCCATGGCTTTGAACGCCTCTACCAATGCCGGTCTGCTGATGCGCAGGTCCATCGTCACCGGGTCATGACAATCGGCACAGCCAATATTATTCACCACCTGGTCGCCCAATGAAGCCCATTTGCCTTTGTAAAAAGTCAGGACTCCTTTGTCCATCATGAGCCTTGGCACATCCGGACTCTTGCAGGTCCAGCAGGTATTTGGCTGGGGACCGTCATCCGGACCTTTGGGAGCACCGGTACGAAGCGTGCTGCGGATATCCTGGATGGCATAATAATGACCGCGGCTCTGGCTGTAATCTTTGGAAAATGCATATCCTGCCCAGAGCACGACCATCCTGGGATCCTGCTGGAGCTCATCGATCATGGCATTCCCATTGAACATGCTCCGGAATGTGGTATCCCTTGTCTGGAGATAAGTCTGGTATTCCCGTGGGAAATTCTCTCCCCACACGGCATTCCGTGGTTCCATCTCGCTGACGCGCACCTTTGGTTTATACACATATTCATTTTCCGCCTTCCGTGTGGTGATGGAAGATGCAAGCAGTCCTAAGAGGAACACCACGATCATCGTGGCGAAGAAGAGTGTCCAGTTGACCCAGGGCTTACGTTTGGCTGTGTTTTCCATAAATTGAAATTGATTGTTAAAAATGACGAATATGTGATTTACGAATTTTTGTATCATTCGTCATTCGTGAATTCTTTTCATTTCATTCCGAATTCGTCATTCGCATATTCGTCATTTTGTTAATATCCATGTCGCAACATTGCTTTTCGCTTTCGGTCTGATCATAGCATTCGGTGTTGATGCCAATCCGTTTATCCGTCCGTGCGGTGTTTCCCGATGACAATCGAGGCAGTATCGTTGTGTAAGATCGTTTTTATAATTTGGCTGGACGGATTTCATGAACTCTTTTCCAACCACTTTTTCATGACAGCGAATGCAGTTCTTTTCGACCAGCGGCCGTGTTCCTTTGGCCATGATGATGTTCTGCCGTTCCAGCCTGAAAGTGAACTTATAGGCATGACTTAGTCCGTCTGTAGCTTTAAATAAATATTTTGCGAAGACATTGTCGTGCGGAACATGACAGTCGTTGCATGTGGTTATACGTCCGTGTGAATTGTGCGCCCAGTTGGCATATTGCGGATTCATCACATGACAATTAACGCAGGCTTTCGGATCATTTCCAAGATAGGACCAGGCCTTGGAAAGGTAAAAAGCATAAACACCAAGTCCAAAGAAAATCCCGAGGAGAATGGAAACCGGCATTCGCCAGGGTAGTGGAGGGACAAGCCAGTGGAGAACTTTTTTCATGCAGATGAGGTATGTGAAAATAGTTGTTAATCCTTTCACAAAACTAATGCAATTTATGGGATTATTTTTGTCGGGATTAACTTACAATACACTTTTTTAGCCGCAGAGGAGCAAAGGTGCAGAGACGAGCAATGAATTTCTATTTTCTCTGCGTCTCTGCCTCTCCGCGGTATATTATTTGTGCCTGTTTAGAGTTTATTGTTTCAGGAAAAATGTATGATATAATCCCATTCCATCGTGCTCTGAAAACGATTCGAAACCCAGCGCATTAAGCTTCTCCATCATTGGCGCCGGGGGAAATGGCGTCAGTATTTCATAGATCTCTCCGCTGTTTAAGCTACTTGCTTCACGTATCACTCTTTCGATCGGATGATTTCCTGATGCCAGTAATGGCAGTGCATCGAGGGTAGTTTTAACATTGGCATCAATCAGCCATTTTGGTCTTTCCATAACGTTATTTTTTATAGGATAAAATTCTCTGTTCTTCGGTCAGCTTGCGCTTCTCTGTAAGATCCTGGGAAACTTCAAGTGTTCCTAAGTATTCCCCTGTTTCATTCCTCAGCGCGAAATATTCGATATGAATAAACTTGTTCTGCATCTGGATCCAGAAAGGAGCGCTGTCAGCAGCTCCTGATTTGAAATCAGAGATGATCTTGTCGACAATATGAACGCTTGATGGCGGATGGCACATCCTGACATCTCTTCCCAATATGGCGCGGTTCCTGTCAAAGACACGCTCCCTTCCCTGGGAGAAATATTTAACCTTATCATCCTTATCCACAAACGTCAGGTCGAGAGGAAGGGAATTCAGTACAGCAAGAAGTTCTTCGGAACTGAATTTTCCACTGGGCAGCCTCACCATATCCGCTTCTGCAGACCGGTTCTCCGAAGGGGTTACACCGGCCGGGGCCCAGGCAATGTTCGGATCATACAGGCAATACCCTATTTCATTCGTTTGCCCGTATATCTCGTACCACTCCTCATCTGTAAGCTTATCCATGCACATCGGGAAGAGGATCTCTTCTTCCTTCATGATCATATCAGGGATGGATTTAACGGCCGGAAGCAAATAGAGTTCAACCTTGTTTTTCAGTATTGGAACCGTCGGATCATCCGGAAGATTCAGTGAATCCTTGGCATTCTTCAGCAAAGCACGGATCTCATTGTGCTTTCCCCACATTACGGTCGGCGGACCGGTAATACCATATTTCTCAAGATATGGGAACAGCAGATTTTCTTTCCTTTTGTAATGTTTGTCGGCATCCAACAGGCTGTTGAATAATGACTGAAGCCTGTTAACGAAAACCTCTCCACCGATTGCGGGAACAAGTTCTTCAATTTTTGAAAAGAGATCGTTCAGCTTTGTCACGACTTCTTCCAGTGCCCTGTTCTCTTTTTTGAATGTATCAACAGGATGACCCGGGGGAACGACTTTTGCTCCTGAAAGATCGATGGCCCCTTCGAGCGCCTGGGAATGCACATCACACAGGCGCAATACTTCTGTTTCAGGCAGGCCTTCGCTGATCAGTTCCTGCTCGACTTCTACAACTTCACCATAAGGGATCTTTTTCAGCAGGTCGATCAGTCTTTTCTTGATCTCTTCCGGTGCAACTCCCTCATGCAGCTGAAGTATCATGTGCTTCAGCAACTCTTTTCGCTCACGCGAATTATTTATCAGGTCACTCATGGTTTATCCTTTTATCATTGTCAGTACCATTTTGAATTTTTCTGTTGCATTGACGGCATGCGGAATGTTTGCCGGCATGATAATGGAATCTCCGGTTACAAGTGTAAAAGGAGCCTTGTTAATAATGATCTCTGCGGTTCCATCGATTACCTGCACCATCGCATCAAATGGCGCTGAATGCTCGCTCAGCCGCTGTCCTTTATCAAATGCAAACAAGGTAATGTTCCCGACCGGCCGGTCGAGGATCCTTTTGCTTACAATCCCGTCGGCTGAATAGTCTGCGCTGTCTGTGAACCTGAATTTGTTGCCTGGTTCGAAAGTGTTCTTTTCCATTTTGTTATTATTAAGATTCTGGTTGATGATTAATTGTCAAATTATGGATTTTGTTTTTTTCTCAGTGAAGCTCTGTGTCCCCTCTGTGAAACTCAGTGTAATTTTGTTGCACAGAGTTCCACAGAGAGATTTCACGGAGTGTCACAGAGATAATTTCATAAAAAAATATTTTTTATGTTAATTGCAGAGAAAATTATTTGAGTAAATGTAAAAACGCCATTACCGGGTGTTTATAAATCATTCTCGGTCCTGAGAACCGCATCACTTCCTTGATCTTTTCTTTCATTTCCGGCGAAAAGCAATGAACCGGGCAATCCTTACATGAAGGTTTTTCATTTCCGAACTTGCAATTCTCTGTCCGCTTTTCTGTATAGAGCATTAAACTTTTACATTCATCGCACGACGTTCCGGTTTTGTGAAACGAGGAGCAGTAGATCCTGATCATAACTCCTACTGTTCTTTTCTCCTGTGTAACGGGATTCATCCGATTTTTTTTACCACAAAGATCACAATGGTTTACACAAAGGACACCAGGTTCATCTTTATGAACATTGTGAATTCTTTGTGTTCATTGTGGTTAATTCTGGTTGTATTTAATTGTCAAACCCAATTTTCTTCCATCACTTCACCCTGAACACTTACAACCGCCAGTTTGATCGGAATGTTCCTGCCGGAGTTTTCTTTTGCTGTTTTTGCCATCTGCAGTAATCCTCTGCAACAGGGGACTTCCATAATGACGACGGTAAGTGAATTGATTTTGGAATCAGAAATCATGGAGATGAGTTTCTGTAAGTAGGATTCTTTGTTTGTATCCAGCTTGGGACAAGCAATAGCGATAGATTTTCCTTTCAGGAACCTGGAATGAAAGTTTCCCATCGCAAATGCGGCGCAATCGGCAGCAAGAACGACATCGGCATTCCTGAAGTAGGATGCTTGCGGATTCAGCAAATGTAGTTGTACGGGCCATTGGCGTAATTCAGACGGTGCTTCTGAAGATTCCCCAGGGATTGTTTTCCCGGCAGTTTCAACCAGTTTCTCATCGATCCTGAAGTCTTTGGCTGCCGATCCAGGACATCCACATGCGCTTCCTTGTTTTTCTGTTTCTATGCTCATGTCTGTTTTATTTTCTTTTAAATATTGAATGGCTTCTGATAAATACTTTTGTTCATTGTGGTCCCGGAGATGCTCAAGATGTGCAAGGATTGTATTTCTTCCCTTGGGAATCATGAGTTCCATGACTTTAATCTCATCATAAGGTTCTGCCTCGCGTTCTTCAATCTCGATGGCGCCTTCAGGGCAATGGCCGATGCAGGCGCCGAGGCCGTCGCAGAAGAGGTCGCTGATGAGGCGTGCTTTTCCGTCGATTACTTGCAGTGCGCCTTCGTGGCAGTTTGGAACGCAGAGACCGCAGCCGTTGCATTTTTCTTCTTCGATTTTGATAATTTGTCTTTTCATTTGATTTTAGTTGATGATTAGTTTACCAAATAGTCACAGAGGACGCGGAATTTCACAGATTCTTCAGACGCCCGATTATTAAGTTCAATATTTATTTTCTAATCTTCATAAATCTTAAATCGTTAATCCTTGTTCTTAAATCATCCAGACGCTCTGTGTTTCTTAGTGATCATTGCCTCCGTGGTTTAAATCTTAAAAGAAGCATTCAGGTATTCTTTTACGTCAATTGGGTTAAAAAAATTACATATAGTCCTTCAGGGTCTGACTTTTCAGGTATTTCCTGAAATCAATGGTCATTTTATTGATGATATTTCCCATCATGCATTTATCAAAAGCACAAATATCGTAGTTGAAAGGGCAGTCTGTAACCTCCAGGTTTCCTTCAATGGTTTCATAGATGGCAAGCAAAGTCACCTCTTCCGGTCTCTTCTTTAAAGTAAATCCTCCCAGCGGACCGCGGACAGATTTCAGGAGATCGTTTTTCACCAAACGCTGAAGGACTTTTGAAATATGGTTTTTTGACAGTCCGGTTTGTTCAGCGATCTTAACCGCGTTAATCCCGTCGTCATGGCGTGCAATAAGCACCATGCCGTGAATAGCGATCGAAGCGGCTTCAGATAAAGTGAAAATCTTTGACATAATCTTATTCAGGTATTTGAATGCGCAAATATACTAATAATTTTAATAATGCAAGGAAAAGTTGAAATTTTTTACCAGAGAAGGAAAAGGTATGAGGCATAATGAGGTAATGTTTGGTTGTTGAAAAAATATATATATATTTACATCTTTATAGCTATTCACCATTAATTTTATCATCATTTAACCCTTCATCTTATGAAAACATTTACTCTCACATGTGCAATGCTTTTACTATTCTCTTTTGGACTGTTCGCTCAATTTGGATTGAATATCAGGACGGGTGGTGCAGTTACTGTTTTTGGAAGCCTTTCCATTACTGACGGTCTTTTTATCTGCGGAAGTAATGTGACGGACACTCGTGACGGCAAAACCTATCCCACGGTTTCGATTGGTACGCAATGCTGGTTTGCAAAAAACTTAAATGTTGGTACGAAGGTTTTCGGAAGTTCGAACCAGTTAAATAACAGCATAATTGAAAAGTATTGTTACAACGATGACGATGCAAATTGTGCTGTTTATGGTGGTTTATACCAGTGGGACGAGGCAATGCAGTACTCGACTACTTCCGGTGCTCAGGGATTATGCCCGGATGGTTGGCATATACCGACGGCCCTGGAGTGGACAACCCTTGTAACCTTCTTAGGTGGAGAGGGCATTGCAGGTGGCAAGATGAAAGAAGCAGGTACAGCACATTGGTACACCCCTAACACCGGCGCTACTAACAGCACCGGATTTACTGGTCTTCCGAGCGGTATCAGAATCAATGATGGCACGTTCGGCAGTATTACCGGCTACATAGGCATGTGGTCGTCAACGCTGGATGGTCCGAGTGTCCCGTGGTACCGGTACCTGGGTTACGCTCACGAGGGCGCCCTCCTCGGCTCCTCTAACAAGGCGTACGGTTACTCGCTCCGCTGCCTGCATAATTAAAAGAGAATTTCGGCTTTCGGGATCAGGAAGTAGGCAATAGGCAATAATTCCAGCATTCCATAATTATTTACCACAGTAGATCACATTAGATAAAATTCTATTGTGCCCTACTGTGCCTATTGTGGTGAAACTAAACTTCCCTGGCAACCGTTACATACGCGTGCAATCGAGTGACTTTCGACATTCAACTTTTGACTTTCAGACTTCTTCTAAAATTCATTAATTTGCAGCCAGTTCAAAATCAATTCCGATGGACAATACCGATGCAATTCCTTCCGGCAAGTGGATGATTATCGTCAATCCGAATGCCGGTGCCAGAAGAGGAATTAAAGACTGGCCTGAAATTTCACGTCTTCTTCTGGATGCGGGATTGGAGCATGAGGTGATTTTTACAGAACACCGTGATCATGCGCAGGCGATTGCCATCGAAGTTATCGGGAAGGGCTACAGGAACATTGCGGTTTCCGGTGGTGACGGCACGATGAACGAAGTAATGAACGGGATCTTTTTACAGAGATCTGTTCCTCCCGCCGATATTATCCTTGGTATGATCCCTGTCGGAACCGGAAACGACTGGTGTCGTACTTTCGGGATTCCCTTTGGTTATAACGAATCTGTTGAATTACTGAAAAAGAAAAAGACATTTCTGCAGGATGTCGGAATGGTTCATTATTTCCAGGGAAATAATCCCATTGTGAGGTATTTCATGAACATTGCCGGGATGGGATACGATGCGCTTGTTGCCAGCAAAACAAACAGGTCAAAAGAAAAAGGAAAAAGTAATCCGCTGATGTATTTCTATTTCATCTTTGCCAGCCTGTTCCAGTATAAATTCATTGAAGCAATCATCGAGATTGATGGTCAGCAGGTTTTTAAAGGGGATCTGTTTTCAATGAATGTCGGGATATGCAAATACAACGGAGGCGGAATGCTGCAGGTGCCATTTGCGATTCCCGATGACGGAATATTTGATGTAACACTGATAAAAAGAGCACCTAAATGGCTGGTGATCCGGTATGCACGGAAACTTTATGACGGATCGCATGTTGAGCTTCCGTTCATCAGTACTTACCGTGGAAAAACGATACGGATCAGGTCACGTGAAACGATCTCCCTGGAGGCCGATGGTGAATCACTCGGACACTCGCCGTTTGTTTATGAGATCCTGCATAGGAGTTTACGTGTGGTTACTGGTTTGTAGGTGGCCCCGGGCACGCGTTGCCAACGCGCGCCCGCAAGAGTAATAGTTAACAGTTAATAATGTAGAGCGAAAAACTAACAGATAATAGTGAACAATGAAACTGTTCGTTGTTATTTATTCTCTTTTGACTGGTCACTTTTCACTCACAAAAAAAAGCCGCCCTTGGGAGGCGGCTTTCTGCTAGGCAGTAATATGTTTTGTTTTAATTTTTAGTTGTAATTAACGGTTACAGTCATATCCGTTGTGTTTGTGTAGGTTCCTGCAGCCTGTGCAGCACCAACAACCAATGTTCCGCCAACCTGTAAAGTCTGGCTTCCTGCGGTCAATGCACCGGTTCCTGATGGATTGCTAACAAACGTATTAACTGTCATTGTTCCTGATGGTGTTCCATTCAATACGATTGAAGTAGGTAATGTGATGGCATAGGTTGAAGTCCCTAACCCGCTTACAGTAAAAGCAGCTGCGGTTACAGTTCCGGTCACTGCGGGAAGAGTTACACCACCAGTCTTTGTGCGTGTTCCGCCAGTTGCAAGAACAACGGTACCGGCAACGGTAGGACTTACGGCGATACTTCCAAAATTCATATCAACTGTTTTTGAAATTGCAATCGGTGTAATTACTGTGGCAGAAGTGTTAGCAGTTGCAGAAACCTGGGCAAATGTGCTGATTGTTAAAGCGAAGAAAGCGATGGTCAGAGCAAAAAATTTAGTTGTGGTTTTCATAGTTGTTTAGTTTTTGTTTTAGTTATTGTTTAGTTGTTTTAGTTTTCTGTTTTAATGTATTTCTTTTAGTCGCAAATATTTTCTGGTTTAGAAAAAACGTAACCTGTTATTTTGAAAATCTGTCGCCAGATTTTTTTTATTTATTTTGAAAATTTTGGGGTCGGGTGTGCAGCCTAACGTGAGACAAATTTACGGCGACTTTTTGGATTTGATGCCGAAAACGTCGTCTTTATTAATCAACACAGCGCACAGCTGTGCGGGATTAACGGCTTTTATCCCCTTTCAGAAACCTTCGAAAATGTACGGTTGATGAGCGTTTTAGAGATGAGATCAGGAAGTGTGCGAAAGATGTCTCCTGGCTAAAGATGGTTGATGTCATCTTTCCAATCACCATTCTCTTTGATCAGGCTGATCAATTCCTCAACAGCAGAAGATTCATCAATGTTTTTCCTGATTAATTTCTGTCCTTTATACAGCATGACTTTCCCTTTTCCAGCACCGACATACCCGTAGTGCGCATCTGCCATTTCTCCGGGACCATTGACGATACATCCCATTACGGCGATCTTCAATCCTTTCAGGTGATTGGTTCTGTGTTTGATTGTCTGCAGTGTTTCCTGGATGTTAAACAAGGTCCTTGCACAGGAAGGGCATGAGATGAATTCTGTTTTTGTAATCCGGACACCGGTTGCCTGTAGAATATTATAAGCAACCGGGATTTCAAATTCGGGATCTTCCGTTATTGAAACGCGGATAGTATCGCCAATGCCTTGTGCCAGCAGGCTGCCGATTCCGATCGCGGATTTTATCCGCCCGTCTTCTCCTTCGCCAGCTTCGGTAACACCAAGATGAATCGGGTAATCCATGCCTTCCTTCTTCATCCTTTCAACCAGGAGTTGATTTGCACGTATCATGATGCGCACATTGCTTGCCTTCATGGCAAGGACCGTATTGTAAAACCCAAGACTTTCGAGGATCTTCGTAAATTCCAGCGCTGATTCCACCATTCCTTCCGCCGTATTTCCATACCGGTTGATGATGCGCTCTGAAAGCGAGCCATGATTCGCACCGATGCGCAGCACGGTTCCGTGAGTTTTACAGATCTTCACCAGTGGTTTGATACGACCGGCAATTTTTTCCAACTCTTCCTGGTATCTGCTTTCTGAAATTCCGAGCTTTCCTGATGGAAGAAAACCGGAAGCGCCTGATTTTTTATCTACATAGTTTCCCGGGTTGATCCTGACTTTTTCAACAATAGTGGCAGCAATCTCGGCAAGTTTGGGATTAAAATGTACATCGGCAATGAGTGGAGTTTTATATCCTCTTTTATGCAATTCATTTTTGATGTTCCTGAGATTTTCTGTCTCTTTCAAACCCGGAATAGCGATCCTTACATATTCGCATCCTGCTTCAATCATGCGGATGGCCTGCTCTACCGTACCTTTTGTATCGAGCGTATCGGTATTGGTCATCGACTGGACCCGGATGGGATTGTCACCGCCAAGTGGAACATCACCGACGGAAATCACACGGGTTTTAAAACGTGAGAATAGGTGGATATCTGGCTTCATTTTATAATCATAGACTATTCAAAGATAATCAAGATTTGATTAGCGACCAGCCTTCAGATAGATAACCATCAGCATTTAATTTTCTTCCGGATTCAGCTTCCGGGCCTCCGGATTTTAAATAAATTCCTAACTTTGAAGACTGTTTATAAGCATGATGGAAAATAAACTTGTTATTTATAATACTTTATCGAGGACAAAGGAAATCTTCGAACCAATAAATCCACCATTTGTCGGGATGTATGTCTGCGGACCAACCGTATATGGAGATCCGCACCTGGGCCATGCACGGCCTGCCATCACGTTTGACCTGGTCTTCCGTTATCTTCTTCACCTTCGGTATAAAGTAAGATATGTCCGAAATATTACGGATGTCGGCCATCTCGAAAACGACCAGGATGAAGGTGAAGATAAGATTGCCAGGAAAGCACGGCTTGAAAAGGTTGAACCGATGGAAATCGCGCAATATTATTCTGACCGGTATTTCCATTACATGGAATGCCTGAATGTAAAGCGTCCCAGCATTGAACCCCGTGCGTCAGGCCATATCATTGAGCAGATCCAAATGATCCGGGATATCCTGGATGCGGGGTTTGCTTATGAAGTAAATGGTTCCGTTTATTTCGATGTGGTTAAGTACAGTGAGAATTACCAGTACGGAAAACTTTCAGGAAGGGTTCTCGACGACCTTATGACTAATACCAGGGCACTCGAAGGCCAGGATGAGAAAAGGAATTCAGTGGATTTTGCACTCTGGAAAAAAGCACAGCCCGAACATATCATGCGATGGCCTTCACCATGGAGTGACGGATTTCCCGGGTGGCACCTTGAATGTTCAGCCATGAGCAAGAAATACCTTGGCGATCATTTTGACATTCACGGCGGCGGACTGGACCTGTTGTTTCCGCATCATGAGTCGGAGATTGCACAGTCACGGATTGCCAATGGCTCAGATGCCGTGAAATACTGGATGCACAACAACATGATCACCATCAACGGCCAAAAGATGGGCAAATCACTTGGGAATTTTATCACCCTCGATGAATTTTTTACAGGAAAAAATCCTGTACTTGCCCAGGCATACAGCCCGATGACGATCCGGTTTTTTATCCTGCAGGCGCAATACCGGAGTACACTGGATTTTTCGAATGAGGCACTACAGGCTGCTGAGAAAGGATTGAAAAAATTATTATCAAGTTATGAAACGCTTGAAAAGTTGGTTCCATCTGAAACTATACCCAATCTGTCTATTATTAAACCGCTTGAAAAATATTGTTACGATGCAATGAACGACGATTTCAACAGTCCGATACTCATTGCCCATCTTTTCGAATGTGTCAGGATCATCAATTCGGTGAATGATGTTAAAGCAATAATATCAGCTGAGGATTTAGATTTATTGAAAAAGCTTTACAAGACATTTGTGTTCGATATTCTTGGACTGAAGGAAGAAAAAAAGGGGCAGGATTCCCTGGTTGACGGCCTGATGGATGCAATTCTTTCCATCCGTCAGAACGCCAAGGAGAAAAAGGATTTTGCAACTTCAGACAAGATCAGGGATGCCCTCCAGGGGTTGAACATCACTGTGAAGGATACGAAAGATGGTCCTGCCTGGAGTTCATCTTAACAAGTTTTTCTTCGCGTCTTTGTGGTAAAAAGGGGTATCCGAAATGATAATAATGATGCTAATCACATAAACCGGTAACATGATGAAAACAATGAAAACCTTTGTGCTGCTCCTCTTAGGCGCATCACTATTAATGGGATGTCAATCCAAACAGGAAAAAATGAAAAAAGAACTTGTTGACTTTATCAAAAAATTCGATTCGGTTTACATTCCATTGTACAAAGAGTCTACATTGACAAGCTGGAATGCAGCAATCTCAGGGAAACCAGAGGATTTCAAAAAATCCGAAGATGCCCAGATGAAGATCGTGAAATTGTTTGCCAATAAAGAATCCCTGAAAAAGCTGGACTCTATTAAGGTTTCGGGAATGATTACCGACAGCCTGCTTCTGCGGCAACTGGATGTGCTTTACCGACAGTTCCTGATGGCTAAGGCCGATACTGCAAAACTGAATGCCACGGTCAGGATGCAAAGCCAGATTGAACAGAAATACGGGAATTTCCGTACTGAGGTGAAAGGGAAAAAACTTAACGATAACGAAGTGGAAGATATCCTGAAACACTCCAAAGATGTGAATGAGCAAAAGGAAGTCTGGATGGCCCAGAAAAAAATAGGCCCGCTGGTTGCTGCCGATATTATTGCACTGGTTAAAAAACGCAACGCTATTGCAAAAGACCTTGGATTTTCAAACTATCACGAGATGAGTCTGACCCTTGGTGAAGAAGATCCAAAAGATATCAGCAAGCTTTTTGACGAACTCGACAAGCTGACCAAAGCGTCTTTCCAACAAGTGAAAGGCGATATTGATGATTACTTTGTCAAGTATTACGGATTGAAAAGCAGGGATGAACTGATGCCATGGAATTACCAGAACCGCTTCTTCCAGGAAGCTCCGAAGATCTATGAAATGGATCTTGATCAGTTCTACAAAGACAAGAACCTTGAAACACTCACCACCAATTTTTACAAAGGCATTGGTCTGCCGATCGATGATATGATCAAAAAGAGCGATCTTTATCCGAAGCCCGGCAAGAACCAGCATGCATTCAGTTCAGATCTCGACAACGAAGGAGATGTGCGGGTTCTTTGTAACATCGCGCCAAACCAGATGTGGATGAACACCATGCTGCATGAATTTGGTCATGCTGTTTATGATAAGAACATCGATAACACCTTGCCATTTATTTTGCGAGATCCTGCCCAGACTTTCACAACAGAAGCCATCGCCATGATGTTTGGCAGATTTTCTTCAAATCCGCAATGGATCAGGGATAATGTAGGAATTTCGGAAGAAGAGAAAATGAAAATCGCCGGGAACTGCTTCAAGACATTACGCATGGAACAGCTTGTCTTCAGCCGCTGGGCCCAGGTGATGTACCGTTTTGAGAAAAGCATGTATGAAAACCCCGATCAGGACCTGAATAAACTGTGGTGGCAACTGGCTGAAAAGTACCAGTTGCTGAAACGTCCTGAAGGCAGGAATGAACCCGACTGGGCAACCAAGATCCACATTGCTTCTTATCCTTGCTATTATCACAACTACCTGATGGGTGAACTGCTGGCTTCACAACTCTATTTTTATATCGTAAAAAACATTATCAAATCTGACGATTACAAATTCCAGAGCTTCACAGGCAGAAAAGATGTCGGTGCTTACCTGAAAGACAAAGTCTTTATGCCGGGTTCAAAATATTTCTGGAATGATATGATTGAAAAGGCAACCGGCGAAAAACTTACGCCGAAGTATTATGCAAAGCAGTTTGTAAATTAACGAGAGTTGCTGGCTTATTAGAAGTCTATTTTTACCGCGAAGGCGCAGAGACGCAGAGAAAACTCAGGTCTTTGCGCCTTTGCGTCTTTGCGGTTATAGAAAAAACGTAACATTTGGGACAATCTCTTTTCTTTTGGGAAGCAAAGGAAAGAACAAACCAGAAGACTATCCCTTTAGTGCTTCAGCGCCGGCAACGATTTCCAGCAGCTGGTTCGTAATGGCATCCTGGCGGGCTTTGTTGTAAGAGATCTGCAGCTGCTTGATAAGCTCCTGGGCATTGTCGGTAGCCTGCTGCATAGCTGTCATCCGCGCTCCCTGCTCTGATGCAAATGAATCGATCAGCGCCTGGTACAAGTGGATCCGCAGTGATTTCGGGATCAGTTCACGGATGATGGTTTCTTTGTCAGGTTCAAAAATAAAGTCCGGCTGAACTGTAGTCTTGGTCGCATTGGCTGCAGGAGCAACAGGCCGGATCGGTAGATACTGCTCAATCATGAGCCGCTGAACCGCAGCATTCTTGAACTGGTTATAAATGATCTGGAAGACATCGTAGTCTTTATCCACAAAAAGTTTCATCAGCTGTTCGGCAACCGGAACAACCTTTTCAAACGAGATTTTTTCCAGCAATTCGTCATGTGATGCAATGACCTTGTAATTCCGTTTGGTAAAAAACTCGGAAACTTTTCTCCCGATACACATCAGGCTTACATTGCCTGCATTGTATTGTTCCGCATATTTATCTGAAAGCAGTCCGAGGATAGCCTTGATGATGTTGGAGTTAAACCCGCCGCAAAGTCCGCGGTTGGAAGAGATCACAACAAGGAGGATCTTTTTTGGATCACGTTGTTTTGAAAAGCCGCTTTCGCTCGAATCGTCAATGCTTGAACTCAGGTTCTGCAGGATCTCCTGCAACTTGGCCGCATAAGGCCTAAGTTTCAGGATGGCCGATTGCGACTTCCTCAGTTTGGAAGCGGCCACCATTTTCATCGCATTTGTGATCTGCTGGGTAGATTTTACAGATGCGATCCGGATACGTACTTCTTTTAATCCCGCCATTTCCCGGTGTTATTTGCTTTCTTCAAAATTGACGGCAGTCTCCTTCGCCAATTGTTCAATGATCTTTATATCTTCATCCAGCAACTTCCCGTCTTTCAGATTTTGGAGGACGGCTTTATGCAGATGTTCCATTTTATTCAGGAATTCAACTTCAAATGCCTTGATTTTTGCAACAGGAATATTCTTCAGCAGGTTTCGTGAACCGCAGAAGATGATCGCGATCTGGTTTTCAACGCGCATGGGCGCATACTGTGCCTGTTTCAGGATTTCGACATTACGTGAACCTTTATCAAGAACAGATTTTGTGGAGGCATCGAGATCACTGCCAAACTTTGAAAAGGCTTCCAGTTCACGGTATTCAGCCTGGTCAAGCTTCAGCGTGCCTGCAATCTTTTTCATGGATTTGATCTGTGCATTACCACCGACGCGGGATACCGAGATGCCCACATTGATTGCAGGCCGGATACCGTTATTGAACAAACCAGTTTCAAGGAAGATCTGTCCGTCGGTAATGGAGATGACATTCGTTGGAATGTATGCAGAAACGTCACCTGCCTGTGTTTCGATGATCGGCAACGCAGTAAGAGATCCTCCTCCTTTTACCAGGTGGCGGATTGAAGCCGGAAGGTCGTTCATGTTCTTTGCAATCTCATCCGAAGAGATGATTCTTGCAGCTCTTTCCAATAATCTTGAATGAAGATAGAAAACGTCACCCGGGTAGGCTTCACGGCTGGGCGGACGACGCAGCAGCAGGGAAACTTCACGGTAAGCAACAGCCTGTTTCGACAAGTCATCGAAAATACAGAGTGCTGATCTTCCCGTATCCCTGAAGAATTCGCCAATGGCAGCACCGGCGAACGGGGCGTAGAATTGCATGGCAGCCGGGTCAGATGCGGTGGATGAAATCACAACGGTATAGGCCATTGCTCCTTTCTCTTCAAGTGTCTTGACGATATTGGCGACGGTGGATCCCTTTTGTCCGATGGCTACATAGATACAAATAACAGGTTCCCCTTTTTCATAAAATTCTTTCTGGTTGATGATCGCATCAATGGCAATTGCAGTCTTGCCGGTCTGGCGGTCACCGATGATCAGCTCGCGCTGTCCCCGGCCAATCGGGATCATCGCATCAATGGCCTTGATTCCGGTCTGCAGCGGCTGGTTTACCGGCTGACGGAAAATTACTCCAGGGGCTTTGCGCTCCAATGGCATTTCAAATTTCTCACCGGTAATTTTTCCTTTGCCATCGATCGGCTCTCCCAGGGTATTCATTACGCGGCCAAGCATGCCCATACCCACTTCGATGGAAGCGATTTTCCGGGTTCTCCTGACAATATCTCCTTCTTTCAGATCGTGCGCTTCACCAAGCAAAACCGCACCCACGTTGTCTTCTTCGAGATTCAGCGCAATTGCTTTCAAGCCGTTCTTTTCAAACTCGATCAGCTCTCCCGATTCAACATTGGTCAGGCCATAAACCCTGGCGATTCCGTCGCCAATTGTCAGTACCGATCCTATCTCTTCCAGTTCGGTTTCATTCTGGTAGCCTGCCAATTCTTTTCTCAATATCGCGGAAACTTCCGCGGGCTTGATTTCTGACATAATATTTTTTTTTCTTTCTGATTAAACTACATTCAGGTTATTTCCGGCCGCAATTCTAAAGTTCCAATTCTGTAACACCCTTTTTCATCTCCTTGATCTGCTTGAGAATGCTGGCGTCGTATTGTTTGTCATTCCATTGAAGGATAAAACCGCCGATCAGTTCCTCCCTGATTTCTCCCATCAATTCGATCTCCTTGCCCGTGAATTTCCTCATCACATCGATCACCTCGTTCCTGATCTGGTCCGATAACGGACTTGCGGTCTTTACATAAGTCGGAAGGATCCCCTTGTAATCTTTATAAAGTTCAATAAATGCCAGGGAAATATCCGGAATGAATGATTCTCTTTTTTTCCGCGTAATGATCGATAGAAATGTCAGGGTCAGCTTCGAAACCGTAGGTTCAAAGATCAAGTGAAGGATCCTTATTTTCTTTGAAGTATAGATGATCGGGCTTTTCAGCATCATCCGGAAATCCCTGCTGGATTTGCAGACGCTGTCGATGAGTTCAATATCATGATAGGTGTCCTCCAGCACATCGTTCTCTATAGAGAGATCAAACAGGGCTTTCGAATAGGGTATTGCGATATGTGATATATTTATCACTTCAGGAATTAATTAAATTTGATATCCTTTAATAATTCTTTTACATATTCTTCCTGTTTTTTCGGGTCTGAAAGTTCCCGTTTCAGGATCTTTTTTGCGATCTCGAGGGAAAAGTCGGTCAGCTGATTTTTCAGATCCGCCAGCACCGCCATCTTCTCAGCCTGCATAGTTTCCCTTGCATTTCCGAGGATCCGGTTGGTCTCTTCAATCGCTTTTACTTTCGATTCTTCAATGATGGATTCCTTGAGTTTACGGGCTTCTGCCAGGATCTTATCGCGTTCATTTTTAGCCTCGGCCAGCATTTGCTCATTGCTGAACTGGAGTTGCTGCATCTCTTTCCTTGCTTTTTCAGCAGTATTGAGTGCTTCATGAATCGATCCTTCCCGTTCCTTCAATGCTTTGAGGATCGGTTTCCAGGCAAATTTCCCCAGGATAAAAAGGACCGCCAGGAAGGCAAGCGACATCCATAAAATCAGTCCCAGACCGGGATTAACAAGTTCCATAACGTTGTTTTTTGGTGTTACATTGAAAGAACCTCTTCATTTTTGAGTTTGCCTTAACAGTCGAAAGTCAAAAGTCTGAAAGTCGATAATCGAAAGTCTTTTATAAGACAATCTAAGCCAGATTAGAGAGCCCCTTTTTGCTGTATTAAATGAACAGGATCAGCAAACAAACGACAATAGCAAAGAATGCAACTCCTTCAACCAAAGCAGCGGCGATGATCATGTTTGAACGGATATCGCCCAATGCTTCCGGCTGACGTGCGATTGATTCCAGCGCACCTTTACCGATCTGCCCAATACCGATACCTGCACCGATCGCAGCAATACCTGCACCAATGCCTGCGCCCATTTTAGCAATAGGAGCAAAGTTGTTTACCACTTCAAGTAAAATTGATAATAAATGCATAATTCAAAGATTTAAGGTAATTACTATTTTTATTTAATTCAGAATGCAGGAATTCAGAATTCAGAATTCATCAACTATATTCGTTGTTCTTACTAATGATGCGCGGGTTCTGTGGTTGCCAGCCCGAAATAGAGTGCGGATAACAACGTGAAAACATACGCCTGGATAAATGCCACAAGCAGTTCCAGCAAATCCATAAAGACCATAAAGGCCAGTGTCGGAATTCCAACACCAAGTCCCAGTGCAGTCGAAATTTGTCCGAAGATAAAAATGATGCTTATAAACCCCAGGATGATGATATGCCCGGCAGTCATGTTTGCAAAGAGTCGGACCATCAATACAAAAGGCTTGGTAATGATCCCGATGATCTCAACAATGGGCATAAGTGGCACCGGAACTTTTAACCACCAGGGAACTCCCGGTGTATTAATGATATCAACCCAATAGTGCCGGTTGCCGCTGAGGGTCGTGATGATCAATGTACAAACGGCCATCACCCCAGTCACGGCGATATTCCCGGTTACGTTTGCGCCACCGGGAAACAACGGAATGATACCAAGCAGGTTGTTTAATAAAATGAAGAAGAAGATCGTCAGCAGAAATGGCATGTATTTTTCATATTTCTTTTCACCAATTGAGCTTTTTGCAACATCGTCCCTGACGAACAGGATCAATGGTTCCAGCAGGTTTTGAATTCCGTGTGGAGCTTTGTTCTCATTCCTTTTGTACGCATTGGCGACGGAGACAAAGACGAAGACCAGGATAAAGCAGCTGATAAAAATAGCCAGCACTGTTTTTGTAAATGAGAAATCATACACCTTAGGGCCTGCCTTCCCGGTCATCTCTTCCTGAAGTGTAACAATTTTGCTTTTATTCGGTCCTTCTTTTGCAACAATGAATCCCTTGTATGAATGGGTTTCATTATGAAATTTTGATGACCAGAAAGAATAAAATTTTCCTTCACAGACCAGGAGAACGGGCAATGGGATACAGATATCAAGCTGGCCGATTGTGGCGATATGCCATTCGTGATTATCGACAACATGCTCCATAATCATCTCGCCCGGGTTGAATTTCCCCGATTCTTTTTTTTCTTTAAGATTGTGGATGGACGCTGAATCTGCAGGGACCAGGCTTGATTGTTCAGGCGAACCAGCAGACCAGGCAAACTGCGAAAGAAAGAAAAAACAGATAAACAGCGATATGTATTTAAGCCTCATTGCAGAAAAGTCTTGCAAACCTTGGGTTTATTAAATACAGAAGTCAACGCTTCCGGTTATGATTATTTCTTAGACAACGGCTCCACATAAAGGATGACAAACTGGTCAACCGTTGCGAAAACATTGTCGGCTCCAAATCCTTTGTAATGCTGGGTTGTGAACCAATAATACTGGGGAGGCAGAAGCCTGAAAATTACGGCCCCATTGGCGTCGGTGTTAATGGTTCCCTGGTAAATTTTGTTTTTCAGGTTAGCCAGGGATGTGGCTAATGAAACGGGTTCATTTGGAATGACGTTCCCCGCCTGATCCATGATTGTTATTGTTAAGGAACCTGTCACTTCATGCTTTGAGGAACAGGATTGTATTCCGCAAAGGCAGCAAATCAGCAGGAAAGTAACAAATAGCCCTTTTATCGTTTTCATAATGATCAATACTAAAGATGATTAAACAGGGCAAAGATAATAGAAAAATTTCTTAGGGAAATCAAAATATGATTTCATCATCGAATATCCTGAGGAATGTCACATTTCTTAATTTTGGATGGAACTGTTACTGTTTTCACAAAAATGAGTACTTTTGAGTGCTTCATTTGTTTATTATCAAGCTGGCAGGTTTTTTCCTGTTTCAACAACACCCATTTAACCATGAATATTCTGAGCCGGAAATGTTTACGTAATGTGATAGGTATTGCAGTTTTTCTCCTGGGTACAACTTCCCTGTCTGCCCAGAAGGTATGGACACTCGAGGACTGCATCAATTATGCGTTTGATCATAACCTGGACATCAAAAAACAGGTTCTCGCGGTTGAATTAAGCAAAACCCAGGTACTTCAAAGTGCGCTGAGCATGCTTCCCGATCTCAATGCAAACGCCACAAATGTATGGAACCTGGGGGCAACCATCGATATGTATACCAACACATTCGCTTCAACCACCGTTCGTTCCAACAATTTTTATCTCGCCTCCAACCTGACCCTTTTCAACGGGCTGTCAAAATTCAATACAGTCAAGCAAAACCAGCTTAACCTGATGGCTAGCAAGTATGACCTGGATGTCATTCAAAACAATATTTCGCTTTCCGTTGCGGGATATTACCTGGATATCCTGTTTAACCTTGAATTGCTGGATGTGGCAAAAGCCCAGCTGAGCATCACCCAGGACCAGGTGGCCCGTATTTCGAAAATGGTGGACGCAGGATCCTCCGCCAGGGGAGACTTGCTGAACATCCAGGCCCAGGCCGCTGCCGAAGAACTCAACGTGATTGAAGCTGAAAACAACTTAAGCATATCAGACCTTTCTCTTCAGCAACTCATTGACCTGCCTGTAACGAAAGATTTTCGTGTCGAGAAACCCATACTGAAAGCCGTGGAAAAGCCCGAAGTGGTGATGACCCCGGAACAGATTTTCGGCTATGCATTGATTGCACGGCCGGAGATCAAGAGTGCCGACCTGCGTGTTCAAAGCGCCCAGAAGAGCCTTGCGATCGCACGCGGATCGATCACACCGACGCTTTCAATCGGCGGTTCATGGGGAACGGGATATTCGGGCGCCAGCATGGAAGTTGACCCGAATGCACCGGTTCAGCCACCGATTGTCAGACCGGTCGGGATCACACAAATGTCGCATGATACCGTGCTTGGTTATTACAGCAATCCCACGTACCGTGTAAAATCATTCAGCAGCCAGTTCTCCGATAATGACAACCGGTCGGTTGGATTTTACCTTCGGATCCCGATCTTCAACGGGTGGTCAGGACGCACGTTGATCAGCCAGGCAAAGATCGGCAAAGACCAGGCAGAAGTTGATCTTGAAATCACCAAGAGGACACTTCGGAAAAACATTGAACAAGCTTATGCCGATGCAGTGGCATCATTGAAAAAATACAATTCCTCCCTGCAGAAAGTGGATGCACAGAATGAGTCATTCAATTATGCCCAACAGAAATTCGATGTCGGGATGATGACTTCTTTCGATTACAATACAAGCAAGAAAGACCTCACCAAAGCCCAGTCAGACCTGCTCCAGGCCAAGTACGACTTTATCTTCAAGACAACAATTCTTGATTTTTATATGGGAAAACCAATCAACATCAATAAATAACATTCATTCTCAATTGATATGCCAATAAAGAAATCGAAAAAAAGAGCCCTGATCATTGCAGGGATCCTTGCTGTTGTTATCCTGATCGTGGTTGCAGTCATAGTGAAGAACAAACGTGATGAAGGCGTTAAAGTGACTGCGGAGAAAGTGATGAAGCGGACGATCATCCAGACAGTTTCAGCCAATGGCAAGATCCAGCCAGAGAAAGATGTGAAGATCAGTCCATACATCTCCGGTGAAGTCGTCCAGCTTATGGTTAAGGAAGGTGACGAGGTCAAAGCCGGGGATCTGCTGGCAAAGATTGATCCGGAAATTTATGTTTCCGCGTTTGATCAGAGCAATGCTTCGCTGAATACGCAAAAAGCCAACGAAGCAAATGCCAAGGCACGACTGGCACAAATGAAAGCACAGCTGGAAAATACACGGTTGACCTTTGAGCGTCAGCAAAAACTTTTTAGCCAGAATGTCATTTCCAAAGCTGAATTCGACCAGGCCAAAGCTGCGTTTGATGTTGCAAATGCCCAGGTAGAAGCAGCCACACAGGATATCAATGCATCCCAGTTCATGGTGAAGAGTTCTGAAGCGGGAATGAAACGTGCCCAGGAAGACCTGACACGAACAGCTATTTTTGCTCCCAATGACGGCACGGTTTCCAAGCTGAGCGTCGAAAAAGGCGAACGGGTTACAGGCGCATCACAATTCTCAAGCGGTACGGAAATCATGCGGATTGCAAACCTGAACGAGATGGAAGTACAGGTTGAGGTGAATGAAAATGACATCGTGCGTGTCTCCATGGGCGATACTTCCCTCATTGAAGTCGATGCATACCTGAACAGGAAATTCAAAGGTGTTGTAACGGAAATTGCGACCTCTGCAAACACTACCGGCACCAGTGTTGACCAGGTCACTAACTTCAATGTCAAGATCCACCTGCTGAAAGATTCATACAAGGACCTGCTGAACCCGAAAATCCCGAATTATTCTCCTTTCCGTCCCGGCATGTCAGCTACAGTTGAAATCCAGACCGAAACTGCAAAGAATGTCCTTACAATCCCGATCCAGGCTGTAACTACAAGGGTTGCACAGGATAGTCTTGATAAAATAAATCAAAAGAGCAAGACCAAACAGGGAGAAGGAGATGACGAAATGGAAAAGATCAGCTCCAAGAAAAAGACCGGCGAGATCCAGGAATGTGTATTCCTCTATGAAAATGGTATAGCTAAAAAAGTCAATGTAAAAACCGGGATCCAGGACAATACTTACATCCAGATCATATCAGGACTTATTGATGGAAAGGAAGTCGTTACCGGGCCTTATTCCGCAGTTTCAAAAAGCCTGAAAGATAAAGACAAGGTGAAAAAGGTTGACAAGAAAGATCTTTTCACTAAAGAATAATCCTTTCCTTAATGGCACTGATCCTCAGCATTGAGACCGCCACGAACAGTTGTTCCATAGCACTTTCAAAAGACGGAGTGGTGCTTGCTGCCGAAGAATCTTTTGTCAGGAATACCCATTCTGCGCTCATCACAGTTTTGATAGAATCCGTTCTGGCTAATGCCGGCAAGGTTTTTCATGAGATTGATGCAGTAGCTGCCGGCGAAGGACCCGGTTCCTATACAGGGCTGCGGATTGGCGTTGCTACGGCCAAAGGTCTTTGTTATGCACTTGAAAAACCACTCATCGCGATCAGTACGTTGCAGGCGATGAGTTTCGGGATGCAGCTAGCCATGAATGGTTTTCAATTACCCGATCCCATGTTACCGCTCCTTTTCTGCCCTATGATCGATGCGAGGAGAATGGAAGTCTATTGTGCAATCTACGACAGCAGCGGCAAGGAGATCCAAAAGCCATCGGCCGAGATCATCACTGAAAATTCATTTTCCGGAATCATGGATCAGAATATCCTGGTCTTTGCCGGTGATGGCACATTGAAATGCAAGCCTTTGCTGGAACATTTTCCCAATGTTGTTTTCCTGGATGATTTTAATGCATCTGCCAGGTATATGGCGACACTTGCCGAAGAAAGATTTTCAGAAAGCCGCTTTGAAGATCTTGCTTATTTCGAGCCTTTTTACCTGAAGGATTTCGTTGCCGGAAAGCCGAAAGTGAAGGGGCTGCGGTGAATCTTTACACTGATAAATTCACAATCACTCTCACTACGAAGGATTAAGGATTCATCTTCCTTTTCCGCAGTCCCGAGTAAAAAATCCCCTGCCTCAAGAATACCTTTATCAGTAGCGGATTCATAAATCATCTCTCCTTTCAGAAGATAGATTCCCACAAAATTTTCTTCCCCCTGATTTGAAAGTGAAAATGGATCGCCTGCAGGGAGCTTTATCATTTCTACTGTTCCACCTGTCGCCCCGGTGGTCATCAGGTTGAAGTCTGTTACTTTTCCACGGCTCTTTGTTTCCCAATCCCCGGAAAAAATATCGGTTTCAGATTTCTTCAGTGTTTTTAAATAATGACCAGTGTGTTCCAGTTCAAGTTCTCCTTCCAGGATCATGATCACCCGTTTCACACCGGGTAATGCGGTAAACATTGATGTCTCTGCCTCAACCCTGGCTGTGCTGATACGGAAAAGAAAATTTAATTCCTTCAACGTGGAACCTTCAGGGAATATGGCTAGCTGGGTTGTTGTTCCGCCGGACCATACTGTTTCTGTCAGCTCCCTTTTTCGTTTGATCTCTATTTTCATGAAGATGGATTGGTCTGTTCCTGAGGGACAAAAATAGTGACTCCTGCCATTTTTACCTTGACAATCCTGACTTTTTATCGTATGTTTGGATAACAAAAACTGAACATTATGCGAAAATTCATCCTGATTACACTGTCTTTAGTGCCATTTATCGTATCGGCACAAAAAAATTGTGCCAATGATGAATTCACCGGCACACACAGAAAAATGGCAAAAACAACCATTACAGCCTCAAAAACTGTTGAGACTTTTGCGGATTTGCCCTCTTTCATCAAAACGTTACCGGATGATAAGGTTATGACAACCCGTAAGCCTCCCATCTCAAATAACCCGTATTTCCTGAGGGTTGTGGAAGAGGAGCGGAACGTCAAAGTCAGGGAAGCCTATATCTTTGCGATCAGCAGGCATGCAGACAATGATTTCCAGCTCATCCTTGGAAGTGATCCGGATTACCGGAAAGCCGTGTTTTTTTTGGCTGAGATTTCCGGTTTGCCTGAATCATCGAAAGACGCCTACGCAACCTTGAGCACGGTAAGGACAAAAATCAAGAACCAGTTCGGGAATGTTTGCGGGAAATTGTTACTTCTTATGGATAACCCAGTAAAGGTGACAGTTACCGGCTCACTGTTTTTTGATATTGAAGAAAAACCGGGAAAAACAGGGCCGAAAAAACTCAGAACAACCACTGCCTGGGAGATCCATCCAGTATCGGAAATCACATTTAACTAAAAATCATCGACATTCACTTTCTTCTTTTTGGAAGGAGACTGGTAAGTATCGCAGTCAAAATCGACTCCCAACTGTTTCAGCGGTGCTTCAAAATCGCGCTTGCTCAGGTTCAGCGAAGGATCCGCATAAATCTTCTTCATGTACAATGCCCAGATGGGTAAGGCCATGTGTGCACCCTGCCCGATATCTGTTGACCTGAAATGCGCTGCACGGTCCTCGCAGCCTGTCCATACGCCTGAAACCAGGTCAGGAGTAATCCCCATGAACCATCCGTCGGAGTTATTCTGTGAGGTGCCGGTCTTTCCTGCAACCGGGACATCGATCCCGTAAAGGTAACGAAGCCGTGAACCTGTACCGCCTTCCACAACGCCTTTCATCAGCATGATCATGAGATACGCAGTTTCTTCGCTGATGGCTTCCTGCTGTTTCGGAACAAATGTTTCGATGACATTCCCGTTCTTATCCTCGATGCGGTTGAGGAAAATCGGTTCGACATAAACTCCTTTATTTGCGAAGGTGCTCATGGCGCCGGTCATTTCATACAACGTAAGATCAGCCGTGCCAAGCGCAATCGAATAAACCGGGGGAATATCGCTGGTAACACCCATCTTTCGTGCAATGCGCACAACATCCTGCGGTGAATATTTTTTCATCAGCTGTCCGGATATCCAGTTGTTTGATGCCGCCAATGCCCATTTCAGGGTCACTTCTTCTCCCAACCTTTCCTTGCTGTCGTTTTTCGGAGCCCAGGTGTCGCCGTTTGAAAGTTCAATTACCGGCTGAATGTTCGGGTATTTCGTGCAGGGAGATTCTCCTTCCTGCATGGCAAGCGTGTAAAGAAATGGCTTAAACGTAGAGCCGACCTGCCGTTTCGCGACTTTCACATGATCATACTGGAAATAACGATAATCAATCCCCCCGACATAAGCTTTTACAAAGCCTGTGTGCGGATCCATCGACATCAGTCCTGATTGCAGGAAGAATTTGTAGTACCGGATTGAATCCATCGGGGTAAGGACGGTGTCAATCTCACCTTTCCAGGAAAAGACCCGCATCTTAACAGGTTTATTGAAGGAGGCAAGGATTGAGGCTTCCGGTGTATTGGTGAGTTTCAGCCGGTAGTACCTGTCCGACCGGCGCATGGCCTGGAGCAGGAGGTTCTGGATCTCTTTCTTCTGGTTTTTCTCGAAGACAAACGGTGCATCCGGAATTCCTTTCCAGTGTTTGAAGAATTGCGGCTGAAGCTCTTTTCCCAGGTATTCCCGGACAGCCTGCTCGGCATAATCCTGCATCTTCGCGTTGATGGTGGTATAGATCCGCAACCCGTCTTTATAAAGATTGTAGGGGTTTCCGTCCGGTTTGTTATGGTTGGCACACCAGTCATTGAGCGTTCCGCGAAGGTATTCCCTGAAATACGTGGCCAGTCCCGCCGTATGATCCTGGATCCTGAAACTGGAAATGTCAATCGGAATGGCTTTGATGGAATCGTATGCTGCCCTTGTAAGGTAATCGTATTTCTCCATCTGGGCCAGCACCGTATTCCGCCGTTCAAGCGCCCTTTCATGGTTTCTCACCGGGTTGAACCATGACGGTGCTTTCAGTATCCCGATGAGCAATGCTGCTTCCTCCGGTTTCAGTTCAGCCGGGGTCTTATTGAAGTATGTCTTTGCAGCTGACTGTATCCCGAATGACTGGCTGCCGAAATCCACCGTGTTCAGGTACATGGCCAGGATCTCATCCTTGGAGTAATTCCGTTCAAGCTTTATCGCTGTAATCCACTCCTTGAACTTGATAACAGCTGTTTCAAAAAAGTTACGGTCTTTTTTACGGGGGAAGAGATTTTTGGCAAGCTGCTGGCTGATCGTGCTTCCGCCGCCTTTCGAAGTCCCGGTGACCATTCCAAGTACAACCCGGAAGATCGCCTTGACATCAACCCCGGAATGTTTTTCGAAACGTGCATCCTCCGTCGCGATCAGCGCATTGATCACGTTGGGGGAAAGATCCTGGTAATGCACATTTGACCGGTTTTCAAGAAAATATTTTCCAAGGATCTTGCCGTCACTTGAATAAATCTCGGTAGCAAGATTGCTCTTCGGATTTTCCAGCTCTTCGAAGCTGGGCATTTTACCGAAGACGCCCATGGAGATCAGGAAAAACAGCAGGCTGAAGAAAATGACAAGGGACCCGACAGTGATCCATAACCCTTTCAGGTACCTCGTCTGTTTCTGAGCAGGAATAGCCTTGTGTTTTCCGGCCATTATGATGAATCTTATAATGTTAACCTACTTTGGTTCCTTTTCAATCCGGATGCCAATATCCATGATGCCTTTCAGCTCCTTCACCCGCATCGCCTGTTCAACTTCAAATGTATAGCGGCCTTTCTGGCGGAGGCTAACCCTTCTCTGGATCAGGAACCGGTTGAATTTTACGCTTCCCGAGCCAGATCCAAGCCACTTCCCGGTATAATCTGCCAGCGGGCATTCTATGGTATCCTGAGCCTTTTTGCCGGCAGGGTTGGTTGTACGGATAAAAAGATAAAGGTTGCTGTAAGGATAATCCGGGGAATTCCTGACATTGAGAAAAAAATCATACTTCGAAACGGTGTCTTTGATCTGCACTGCAAAGAAAGCCTTATCTTCAGATTTCCAGATTCCTTTAACGATGGGTTTGTTTTCCTCGTAGTATCGCTTGCTGTCGCAGGAAGCCAATAAGATCGTTACGGCACAAATAGGAATCAGAATTGAAAAGATCCGGCTTTGCAGCATTCTCAGAGGTTCAGGGATTTGCGACTATAAATTATCAAAACGGGTGAGATCATCCTGGCCGACCACATTCTCAAAATCGGTTTTTGGTTCAGCGATGAAAGCAAAATCTTCGAGCTTTTCCGGGATAATGTTCTTCTTGTTATCCTCGGCAATCCTGATCACTTCGTCCAATGGAATGGCCATGAGGTTGGAGGGATTGTGAACGTACGAAAACCACATCACCTTCCTGAAGATGTCGGTCTTCTGACAAACGGCTTCACCCTTTTTTGTCTTGAGAACCAGCTCTGTGTTGGGGAAATCTTTCAGCGCATCCACGTAGGTTTCGTATTCATAGTTCAGGCAGCACTTCAGTTTTCCGCATTGTCCGGCAAGCTTCTGGGGATTCAGGGAAAGCTGCTGAACACGTGCAGCATTAGTCGTTACTGAACGAAAATCATTCAGCCACGTTGCGCAGCAGATCTCGCGGCCGCATGATCCGAGACCACCCAGGCGGCTGGCTTCCTGCCGGGCACCAATCTGCCGCATCTCGATCCTGACCTTGAATTCCTCGGCAAGGATCTTGATCAGTTCGCGGAAATCAACCCGGTCGTCGGCAGTGTAAAAGAATACGGCCTTTGTGTTATCGCCCTGGTATTCCACGTCGTTGATCTTCATGTGAAGTCCCAGGCGTTCGGCAATGATCCGGGCCTTATGCATCGTCGGACCTTCGGATTCAACAGCAGTTATCCATTTTTCGATATCTGTAAGCCGTGCCTTGCGGTATATTTTCTTAATATCGTCCGGCGCGGTTTCCACCTTCTTTTTACGCATCTGTAACCGGACGACTTCCCCCGTTAATCCTACAATTCCAATGTCATGCCCGGGAGATGCCTCAACGGCAATGATGTCCCCAACTTCAACCGTAAGATCCGACGGAAGGCGGAAAAAATCCTTCCGGTTATTTTTAAAACGGACTTCAGCAACATCAAAAGGTTTGAAGGAATCGGGATAGGGAATCTCGCTCATCCAGTCGAAGGTATCAAACTTACTGCAACGATGCTGGTAAACAACATCATTTTTATGATACGGTTTCGGTGCCTGGCAACATCCCCGGCTTAAAAAGGGATTTTCAGGATTGGTTATGGGCGTGTCTTCCATTGTAGTTTTTCGCTTCGCAAAGGTACAATAAAAACCATTTGATGAAGGGAATGAATCGGGGACTGGTCAAACTAACCTGACGAGGTAATAATTCTTCTTTCCTTTCTGCACCAGGATGTATTTTTCATTCAGAAGATGCGACGGGTCAACCATAAAAGTGTCTGTTACCTTCTCTTTGTTGATCGCAACTCCGCCTTCTTTCAGCATGCGCCTGGCTTCTCCTTTTGAAGGAAAAACCTGCGTTTTGTCTGTGAGGAAATCAACGATGTTCATTCCTTCGGAGATGTCAATTTTTGCTGTTTCACATTGCGGAACACCTTCAAATACTGCCAGCAGGGTTTCCTCTGTAAGTTTTTTCAGTGTCTCGGTCGTTCCTTTCCCGAAGAGGATATCGGATGCTTCAACTGCCGAGTTATAGTCTTCGGCCGAATGAACCCGGATCGTAATATCTTTTGCCAGCGATTTCTGAAGTATTCTTAAATGCGGAGCTTCCTTATGCTGTGCGGTAAGCAGATCGATCTCCTCTTTTGAAAAAAGCGTGAATTTCCTGATGAAATCAGAGGCATCCTCATCAGAAGTATTGATCCAGAACTGGTAAAATTTGTAGGGTGATGTTTTCTTAGGATCAAGCCAGATGTTGCCTTCTTCCGTTTTTCCGAATTTTCCGCCGTCCGATTTTGTAATCAACGGGCAGGTCAGTGCATAGGCCTCGCCTCCAAGTTTGCGGCGGATGAGTTCTGTCCCGGTAACGATGTTGCCCCACTGATCGGAACCACCCATCTGGAGCTTTACATTCTTGTTTTCATACAACCAGCAGAAGTCATAACCCTGCACAAGCTGGTAGCTGAATTCTGTAAAAGAGATCCCTGAACCTGATTCCATTCGCTTCTTAACAGAATCTTTTGCCATCATATAATTCACCGTAAGATGCTTGCCGACATCACGCAAAAACTGCAGGAACGAGAAATCCTTTGTCCAGTCATAATTGTTGACCATCTCGGCGGCATTGGGCGCATTATCAAAAACAAGAAATTTCTCCAGCTGTTTCTGAATGCCAACCTGGTTGAAGCGAAGTGTTTTCTCATCAAGCAGCACCCTTTCTTCGGATTTCCCGGAAGGGTCACCAATCATCCCGGTTGCACCGCCAACCAGTGCAAAAGGCTTGTGCCCTGCCCGTTGCAAGTGAACCAGCATCATGATGGAAGCCAGGTTGCCAATATGCAGGGAATCAGATGTGGGATCATACCCGATATAGGCTGCTGTCATCTCTTTTGCCAGTTGCTCTTCAGTTCCCGGCATGATGTCATGAATCATTCCTCGCCAGCGCAGTTCTTCGATAAATGTCATTATGTTAAATTTATTGCAAAAATAGCAAAATATTTGCGAAATTTGGGGGTTAGAAACTGGAAGATGTCCCGGACTGATTACAGCTACATCAGGTCTCACAGGAAGTAAGGGAATTACAATATCATCCAATGATCACAGAATAACCATGAAAAAACATATTCTGCTTAGTATACCGGCAATCCTTGTACTTGTCTTTTTCGTTGTTTCTTGTAAGAAGAAAGATACAACAACTGAGATCTCTGCAAATCAACCGCTGACTGATCAGCTTGACAAATGGGGCGATTCACTCATCAACAAGGTTGTGATCGATTCAGTAAAGCTGGGTGCACAGGGAGCCATGATCTATGTTTATAACCCTTCAAATAACTTTGAATACGTGCGGGCTTTCGGAACATCTGATATAACCACCGCCCGGTTCCTGCCATTGAAAACAACCGATCTGTTTCGCATCGGAACAATTACGAACACTTTTACAGCTACCGTGATTTTGCAGCTGGCCCAGGATGGAGCCCTGTCACTTGAAGATTCCCTTGGCAAATTTTTTCCGGGGGTTCCCAATGCAGTCAACATTACGATCCGGGAGATGCTCAATATGACCAGCGGGTTATATGATTTTATGGATTCGGATTCCATTCACAGGATCTTGTCGGAGCATCCCCTGCGTGTACTCACCCCCGTGCAGCTTGTTAATTTCGGAACGGCGTATCCGCCCTACTTCCAGCCGGGAGGAGGCGTTCATTATTCAAGCACCAACAGCGTATTGCTGGGGATGATCATCGAGCAGGTCACCGGGAGCAGTCTCAGTGAAGCTTACAGGAACCACATCCTGGAGCCGCTGAGCCTGAGCAATACCACGTTCCCCATCAACCAGTTCATGCCGTTCTATGCGCCGTATTCGCATGGATACGAATATGCGGACAGCGTGCATACGCTGTATGATGTGACCGAGCGCTATGATCCCTCATGGTCCTGGGCCTCGGCAAACCTGGTTTCGTCCTTGCCGGAACTACAGACCTGGTTATCGGCGCTGGTGAAAGGAACCCTGCTCAGCCCGGATATGCAGCAGGGCAGAATGTTCATGGTCGACTGGGAGAATGTTCATGGGATCCCGCTGCAGTATGGTCTCGGAATTATGGGAGCCAGCGGCTACTTCGGACATATCGGCGAGAACAAAGGTTACCACAGCATCTGCATGTACTCGCCTTCATCCGGGAATATTATCATCGTGATGGTAAATAACGGATCCTGTATACCACTGCTGATGTTTGCGGAAATTGCAAACCTGCTTACGCCCGGACTGATCCCGTTCACACCCTGATTCCCGGGTAAAAAGCAGCCAGGGCTTTTTTACTTCTGATTTTTTTTGGACGTCCTGCCTTCACTCTTTAGCATCTTTTCAATGATCCATTCCAACTGGCCGTTTACGCTCCGGAATTCATCGGCAGCCCATTTCTCGAGGGCAGCATAAACCGTCGGATCAAGACGGAGCATAAACACTTTCTTGCTGGCCATGATGCTATTGATGCAGGGTTCCTGTATTGACCACCGGCGTTGTATCCTTATCCGAACAAAGTACGACCATCAGGTTGCTGACCATCGAGGCTTTCTTGTCTTCGTCAAGCTCGATGATCTGCTTCTTGCTGAGCTGGTCAAGCGCCAGTTCAACCATGCTGACAGCCCCTTCAACAATCTTCATCCGGGCGGCAACAACAGCTGTTGCCTGCTGCCTGCGCAACATGGCGCCTGCGATTTCTGAAGCGTACGCCAGGTGACTGATCCGTGCCTCGAGAACCCTGATGCCAGCCAATTGCAGCCTTTCAGAGAGTTCCAGTTCCAGCTTGTGGTTCACCTCATCCCCGCCCGAACGCAGGGTCATCTCTTTCTGTTCATCATCAAAATTATCATAAGGATAATGACCTGCCAGGTGACGGGTTGCAGATTCGCTCTGGATATCGACAAAATTAATGTAGTCATCCACGTCAAATGCGGCTTTGAATGTATCTTCGACTTTCCAGACCAGGACTACACCGATCATGATCGGGTTTCCCAGCTTGTCGTTCACCTTGATCGCTTCACGGTTGAGATTCCGAGCACGCAAGGAGATCTTCCTCCGGAGAAAAAATGGATTGACCCAGAAAAAACCATTGGATTTGATTGTTCCGCTGTACTTGCCGAAAAGAGTGAGCACCGCCGATTCGTTGGGATTAATGATCAGCAAGCCTTTTGCGCAGAATGCTCCCAGGGCGATCAATAACATCGCCGGGATGATGACGGCAGGGTTTTGATTTGAAATGATGAAGCAAAAGCTGCCCACAGCCCAGATCGCAAGGATCATTAATACCCCGATGTAACCGGAAATTATTGAAGATTTTTTTTCTTGTTCCATTTGAGTAAGGTGTTAATAAATGATATCAAATTAATATTATAATGATAATGCAATAATACCACCTTTTCAAACGGAAGTCAAGTTTTTTCAGGAATTATTTTTCAGGATCAGGTAAGCTTTTGCACAGGCAAGTGCATCATGCATGGCATTGTGATGCTGCAGAAGTTCAATTCCCAGCGATTCGCAGGTCTTTTTCAGGTTCATTCCCGAAAGCCGGAGCGTGCATTCGGTTCTGAACTCAGGGATTGACAAACCATAATATTTCAGGGTTGCCCGAAGCACGCCTGCATCGAATGACACGTTATGCGCCACAACCAGCTGGTCTTCTATATAGGAACGCATCACCGGCCAGATCTCATCAAATGTAGGTTCGTTCAGTGTTTTCAGCGGGGTTATTCCATGAACCCGGATGTTGGTGTAATGGTATTTGTTGTCGGGCGGCCTGATCAGTTGCGAGAAGGTCTGAAATATTTCTCCGTCAACCACACGGACCATCCCGACCTGGCAGATGCTCGATCTCTCAGCGGTTGCTGTTTCGAAATCCAGCGCAGTAAATGTTTCGTTATTCATGGCAGGATTACATATAAAACAGCAGGAACAGTGCAGGCAGGATGATCCCGATGGCAGTCAGCCAGGCGCCACGGCCGATGATCCCGTTTCTGCCACGGAGCACGAACAGTCCGGTGATCGCGAGAATGATCAGCCCGATGGCATAAAGGTCGGAAAACCAGGTATAGAATCTTTTGATGTTATTGTAATGAAGAAGGTTGAATTCCTTGATGACATACCGCGTATTCTTCTTCTCAACCTGGGCTTCACCGCTGGCCAGGTCAACGTAGATTGATCCGTTCTTCAGGAAGATCTGAACGTAATTATCGCCGGTGATGAAGCTCTTGTAATTGTTTTTTTCGCCTTCCTTTTCAACGATCGACATCACATACGCCTGGTCAGTCTTACCACTTGCAGGCGGAGTCACCTTGAATTCCTTGTAGGATTTGCTGTAGTCGGGGTGAATGAAATCCCCGGATTTAAAATGGTTGAGGACAATCCCTGAGATCGCATAAATGAGCGTCATACCAACACAGAGATAACCAATATCGCGATGGAGTGCATTGTTCCACCTGCGGAGTGTTTTGACCTGCATCTTATTTTATTTCCACATATTTGCTGGCTTCGATGGAGAAGTTTGACAAATGGTCTTTCCCGCTTTTCTTCAGTTCATCACGAAGTGCGGCAATTTGATCAAGCTTTTCCTTCACGCCCTCGTCTTCATGACTTTTGGTGCCGGTATGTATACCGACATTGTGATTTTCCTGCGGTTTCTTTATTTCCGCTTCCCATTCGTTCAGGTATTTTGCATCGATGCGCTCTTCCTTCAGCATGCCGGTGATACGGATCTTGCTACCGATCATACTTTCTTCGAACCTGGTCATTTTAGGACCGGCAGTGACTTCAACTGTGATGCTGTCATTGCCATCTGCAAGGAACAGTCGTTCACCACCATGTTTGCAGATGTGAAGAACGGTGCCTTCAATGAAAACCGGTTTATTGACGAACTTATCCGCCTGCTTCTCAAATGTAAGAACCGTCACTTTTACAGTGTCCGCATTGGTTTTTGCACCGTCGTTTTTGGTTCCGTTATTGCATGCGGAAATGATAAGAGCAGATAAGATAAAAAGGCAGAAGATTTTCTTGGTCATGGTGGATGAATTTGGTTTACAAAGATCAGAATTTTTCCGGAACCTGCAAAACGCTGGCTGCAGCATGGTATCATTGGGCTCCTGATAGCCGGATTTCATCCAGACTTTTTCATTCAGGGAATGTAGCGTACTTTTATAAAAGTTTTGCGTCTTTGCGGTAAATTTTATTCTTTATGTAAATGGGATATAAAATCATTCAAATAAAACTCCCCACGGGTTATTCGGAATCCGATCTGAAACAGAGGATTGGAAAGGAACTCCGGATCAAGGAATTTACATTCCAGGTAGAAACAAAAAGCCTGGATGCCCGGAAGAAAAGCAACATTCACTGGCTGCTACGGGTTGCCATCCTCTCTCCGGAAATCCCCGGTGATGAGCCGGAACCTTTGACTTCGCTGGTCATCCCTTACAAACAAAGAAACAAACATGTTGTCATTGCCGGAAGCGGTCCGGCCGGGTTTTTTGCAGCCTTTGTCCTGCAGAAAGCCGGATTCCTGACAACACTCGTGGAGCGCGGGGCAGAAGTTGCCAAAAGGGAAAAGGGAATCATCAACTTTGAGCGTTCCGGTGAATTCAGCCCGGTTGCCAATTATTCTTTCGGTGAAGGTGGCGCAGGAACATTCTCAGACGGGAAACTCACGTCACGGTCAAAGCATCTCTCCATCGAAAAAA
>Ga0118677_10000785_pt1 | contig 69042 bp, 59 predicted proteins | sample AliMusrvi5mmetaG_FD_86154 | JGI IMG/M metagenome (GOLD analysis project Ga0118677, IMG submission 86154) | reverse complement strand
GCCGCTGCCTCCCCCCGTCGTGCTGACCGTCAGGGAGAAGCCCGAGGGAGCGAAAATAGCGGTGACCGACTGGGCCGCGCTCAGCGTCACGCTGCAGTTGCCCGTGCCGGAGCAGCCGGCTCCGCTCCAGCCCGCGAACAGGGAGCCGCCTCCGGGCGCCGCGGTCAGCGTCACCGAAGTGCCCGAGGAATAGCTCGCCGAACAGCTGGCTCCACCCAGCCCGCAGTTGATCCCGCTGGGGTAGCTGGCGACATTGCCGCTGCCGGTCCCGGCGTTGGTGACGGTCAAGGCCAGGCCTGAGGCGATGAACCCGACGGTCACGTTCTGCGCGACCGTCATGTTCAACGCGCAGGTCGGCGCGGTGCTGCCGCCGCAGCCCCCCCCGCTCCAGCCGCCGAAATCGGAACCCGAGCCTATCACCGCGGTCAAGGTGACGGCGCCGTTGAAGTTGAAGGAGCAGCTGGTGCCGCCGTTGCCGCAATCGATCCCCGCGGGGCTGCTGACCACGCGGCCGAGGCCGCTGCCCACCCTGACGATCGTGAGGGCGAAGACCCCGCCGCTGATCGCCTCCGTCTGGTTCGCCGCGGAGAGTCCAGAAACGGCGGCGGTCAGGACCGGACTGCCGCCCGCAGTGTCCATGAAGTAAAAATTGGCCAAGTTCATCGCCGCAGGGATAGAGAGGGCCGAGAGGCGGGCCGTGCAATTGGAATCGGAATAGAATTGCAGGCTTGCGGAAGTGGCCGTCAGGTAGACCGTTGTCGCCACGGCCACATTGGCCGGGTTGCCAGCGGAATCTTGGGCTTGGACCGTGACCAGGCCTGAGCAGGTCCCGGCGGAGAGCGTCTGCGACGACGTGATGATGGCCAATCGGATCGGGGTGCCGCCGCTGCTGCCGATGATCGTTTCCGCTTGGCGCGCCGAGGCCAGCCCCGTGGCCAAGGCGCTGATGTTCGGAGTCCCGGAACTCGAGTCCCGGAAATAGACGCTGGCCTGATTCATGGCCGCCGGGATGGACATGGAGTTCACGGCCGTGGCGCAGGCGTAATCCGAGTAGAATCCCAGCGTGCCGGAGTCGGACGACCAATTGACCGTGGTCGCCGCGCTCACGTTGACGGGGTTGTTGAAGGAATCTCGGCTCTGGACCGTCGCGAGCGAACACTTCCCGACCGACAAGGTCTGCGGCGGGGTGGTGAAGACCAGCTGCGTCGCTCCGCCGCTGTTGACCACCTCCCCCTGGCTGGCGGAAGACAGCCCATTGGCCTTGGCGATGACGGTGGGAACCTCGCCGATTATATCCTTGAAATAGAACGTCGCCCAATTCGTCGCCGCCGCGATGGTCGCGGAGGCGATCGACGCCGTGCAGGACGCATCCGCATAGAATCCCAGGTTGCCGGATGTGGCGGTCAAGGTCACGGTCGCGGCCGCCACCACATTGGCAGGGTTGCCGAAGGCGTCGCGGCTTTGAACCGTCACGGAAGACGAGCAGGCCCCGGCGGAGACCGTCTGCGGCAGAGTCGTGAAGACCAACTGGGTCGGGGCGGAGCCGGTGATGGTTTCCGATTGGGTTGCGGGGGTCAGCGCCGCGGCCGTGGCCGTAATGGTCGACACGCCGACGGTCGTGTCCTTGAAGTAGACGGTGGTCGTGCTGGCATTAGCCGGGATCCAGGCGTTGGCCAAAGTCGCGGCGCAAGCCGCGTCGGAATAGAATCCCAAGGTCAGGGATGCGGCCGCCCAGGTCACCATGGTATCGGCGGTCACATTGCGGGGAATCCCGAGCGAATCACGGCTCTGGACCGTCACGGAAGACGAGCAGACCCCCGCCGCGGCCGTGCGCGGAGGCGAGAGGAAAACAAGCTTAGCCGGCTGATTGGCGCCGCTGATCACTTCACCCTGGGTGGCCGGAGTGAGCCAAGTCGCGGAGGCGGTGATGACGGGCGTTGCGCCGGCGGTCAAATCCTCAAAATAGAAGACCGCCCACTTCGTGCCCGCCCCGATCGTCACGGACGTGGTCGACACAGCGCAGGCCGCATCCGAATAGAAACCGAGGGTCGCGGAACTGCTCACGCTCAACGACACGGAGGTCGACGCGACCACGCTGACTGGATTGCCGAATGCGTCGAGGCTCTGGATCGTCACGGAAGACGAGCAGGCCCCGGCGGAGACCGTTTGCGGCAGCGTCGTGAAGGCCAACTGGGTCGGGGAGCCCCCCGTGATGGCTTCCACCTGGCTCGCCTGGCTCAACCCTGAGGCCGAGGCGGTCAGGCTCGGCGTGCCGGCGGCTGTGCCTTTGAAATATAAGCTGGTCGAGTTCCCCCCCGCCGCGATGGAGATGGCGGCCAGGGAATTGCCGCAGGCCGGATCCCCATAGAATGTCAGGGCCCCACCCAGATTGACCGTGAGCGCGGCGCTGACATTGACGGGATTGTTATAGGAATCTTGGCTCTGGACGGTCACGGAAGACGAGCAGACTCCGGCGGAGAGCGTTTGTGACGACGTAAGGATGAACAATTTGCTCGGCAGACTGCCGCCGCTGACCGTCACTGCCTGAGCCGCCGGGGTCAACCACGTCGATGAGGCTTTAATGACCGACGAGCCCGCGGTCACATCTCGCAGATAGAACGTCGCCGAATTTCCGCCCGCGCCGATCGTGACCGAAGTGACCGACAAGTCACAGCCGGCATTCGCGTAGAATCCCAGGGTCCCGGATGTGGCGGTCAGAGTGATCGTGGCGGCCGCGATCAGATTCAGAGGGCTCTCGTACATGTCGCGACTCTGGAGCGTCACCGGCGGCGAGCAGGCTCCAGCGGACAAGGTCTGCGGCAGTGTGGTGAAAACAAGGTGAGGCGCCGGCAAGGTGTTGGCCGATCCCAAGGACGTGAATGGGATTTCGGATGCGGATGTCGATACCGCGGCGAAATAGCTGGTCAGGGGTGAGAGCCCGGTCCAAGTCACGGAAGTCCCGGTCGTGCTCAGCGTCACATTCGACGGATAGTTGTTCGGCAAGTTGCCCGTAGAGAGGACCGCATAATAAGCGGTTCCCGGCGCGAAGGTCGATGCCCAGCGCCCGGTCATGCTGTTCGACGTCACCGCCACGAACGACAGGGGCGCCAGGGTATTGCCCGGCGGCGTCATCACGGGGACCCCGAACGGGATCATGACCTGCCAGAACGCCGTCGTGGACACCCCGGCGTAATACGTCGTGTTCGGCGCCAGACCGCCCCAGGTCGCCGAGGACAATTGCGTCGTTCCCGACCAGTAATTTCCGATATCGTTGTTCGGCATGGTTTCGGTGGACAAGACCGCGTAATAGTAGGTCTCGGGAGCAAATGTCGAGTTCCAGCTCGCTTTGACGCTGGCCGAAGACAGCGCGACCAAGGACAGCGGCGTCAACGTGTTGCCGGGCATCGTCTGCACGGAATAAGTGAACGTGCTCAGCGGTACCAGCGACGGCATCGTGGATACGCCCGCATAATACGGCGTGTTCGGCGTCAGACTATTCCATGTCGCCGATGAGCCCTGCGTGGTCACCACTGGATTGTCATAATTGTTCGGCAGCGGCCCGGTGGACGCCACCGCGTAATATGTCGTCCCGGGAGCATAAGTCGTGTTCCAAAAAGCCTTGACGCTGCTTGACGACACCGTCACCAGCGTTCCCAGTGTAAGCGTGTTGCCCGGCGGCGTCATCACGGGGCTGCTGAACGGGACCATGGACTGCCAGAACGCCGTCGTGGACACGCCCGCGTAATACGTCGTGTTCGGCGCCAGGGCGTTCCAGGTCGCCGAGGACAATTGCGTCGTTCCCGACCAGTAATTCCCGATATCGTTGTTCGGCATGGTTTCGGTGGACAAGACCGCGTAATAGTAGGTGCCGGGAGCGAATGTCGAGTTCCAGCTCGCTTGGACGCTAGCCGACGACAGCGCGACCAAGGACAGCGGCGTCAACGTGTTGCCATAAAAACCGGGCCAGTCCACATAACCGTGGGTATCCTGCTCAAAGGCCGGCCCGGCTTTGGTTCCGGTGGATTGGAGTATGGTGATGCGCGAGCCGGCCGAGAGGGCTCTGGCGTTGACGTTGACTGCCATGTTGGAGTCGGCGAAATTGACGGCGGCGAAGGTCGAAACGAATTGTCCACCCAGGAAATTGATGGCCGTGGCTCCGGGAGCCAGGCTGGGGAAGGTCAGACTGGATATGGCAAGGCCAGTGAACGCCTGCCCAACGATGCCCTGCGTGGCTATGGCCAGGCCGTAACGAGCGCCGGTAATGATGTTCGAAGATAGCGTGATGGCGCCCATGTTATTGAGATCGAGATACACACCCGCGCCCTGGGAGACTCCGGTGACGATGCTTGAGGACAGGGTCAAATTGATGCTGCCGCCTCCCAGCCACAAGCCCATGCCCGCGGTGTTGGTGGCCACTAGCACGCTGGCACCGATGACCGTACCGGTGGAGCCGGATATATAGACCGCGGTGGGACCTTGGACGTACAGGCCGCTCAAGGTGTCGGAGGCGTTCTGGACATAGAGGGCATAAAAGTTTGGACCCCTGCTCGTGATGGTGCTTTGGCTGATTGAGTTGGAATTGCCTGTGCCCCAAAGCCAGGCGCCATAGCCGCCAGAGCCGTTCTGGTTGGAGAGATAGCTCCGGGTTATCGTGTTCGCGGAGCCATTCTGTATGTCAAGCGCCGCCGAACCGTTACCGTTGCTCGTGATGGTGCTGTCCATGATCGTGTTAAAGTTGGCACTGATAACGACACCGTGGTTGCTTTGGCTGGAAAGATAACTCTGGCTTATGGTGTTCGCAACGCCATAAGCCAGCATCAGAGCAAAGGAGGTCCCGCTCGTGATGGTGCTTTGGCTTATCGTGTTGCCATTGGAATTACTGCTCCCAAAATAGGCAGCGATTCCCGCCGGATTGGAGATATAGCTCCCGGTTATAGTATTCGAGGAATCCTGTATGTAAAGCGCCCCAGAACCGCCGTTGCTCGCGATGGTGCTTTGGCTGATCGCATTAGCCTTGGATAAGAGTTGGACGCCGTATGCGTTCTGGACTGTTATGCTGGAATAGGAGAGATAGCTCCCGGAGGAGAGGGCGATGCCTGCGGTCCAGATCCTTCCGCCCAGGTCGATCACGTTGACACTGGAAACCTGGACCTGCGCGGCAGAGGCCAGAATGCCGTAGGCGACCGTGTTGGTGGATATGATGTTGAACCCGATGATGCTCACCGACGCGGCCATGACCTGGAACGCGGCCGTGGAGTTGGCGGGTGGATTGATGGGCGTCCGGGTGCTGGGGTTGACCGCATAGATGCCGGGATCGAGCTGGATAAAAAGACGGTGGCCCGCGGTATTATTCGTGACAGTCACCTGTTCGCTGTGAGGTGAGGTGTCGACGTTGATGCAGAAGTCGGCCGGCAGCGTGCTGGGCAGGGCGTTGACCGCGGCTTGGATCGTTGTAAACGAGGTCGGAGTGACGGTGAAGGTGTTGCCGCCGGGGCAGACGGCGGCAGACGCCCGGGAGGAAAACCACATCAGCCCCCCGAGGGCAAGTAGCGCAGCGAGTCTCGGCGTTCTTCTCGGCATCACGGCTTCTTAAAGGTCCGCCGTTCTCCCACAGGACCTTTTTCCGGGCTCAGTATTCATAGGTGAATCCCATCAAATAGTTCGCGGTACGGTAGTTGTAAGCGTAAGTCTGCTCAAAGGCGTTGTTGGAGCGCGCCCAGAAAAAATTGGTCTGTGCCCTGATGGAGAACCCGGGCGCGATCGGATAGATCCCGCTCAGGCCGAACTGATAGAGGTTCTGGCCCAGGCGGCTGCCCGTGTAGGCGCCGTTGCCGTCCTGGGCCTGCCGGGCCACGTACTGGAACCGCGTATAGCTGAAGGACGCCGCGACCGCGGCCGGATGCCTGGTTTCGCCCCAGGCCAGGCTGACGCTCGGCCCCATCCCATAGCTGTAGTAGGTGTAGGCGTCGGAGAAGAACTGCGTCGTATTCGCGTCGAAGTAGTTCTGGTTGGATCGGTTGTAGGAGAAACTCGCGTTGAGCTTGGAGTCCAGGCGGCAGTCCGTGGCGAAGAGCCGCGCCGCGCGCGGGTAGCCCACCGAGCCGCCCAGCGACTGCAGGAAGTCGGCCCGGCTCGCGCTGCCGATCTGGTCCCGCGAGTCGATCACGTTCTGGTCGCCATAGAGCTGGTAGAGCAGGCTGTAGCCGCCCTGCAAGGAGAGCACCGGCTCCTGGGCGGGATAAGGCATGGATCCGGCCGCCGAGAACTGGGTGTTGTAGGTATCGAGGGTGTTGCGGTTGAAGCCGGCGCGGTTCAAGGGGTTGCCCAAGGGGTCGGTCGGGGCTTGGGACTCCAAAGACTGGTAATTCGGGAAGCGGATGCGGAACACGTCCAAGCCCAGACGGTAGGAGAAGGGCTCCCGGTACACTTTCTCGGCCTCGAATCCCATGCCGATCTTCTCGAAATCGAAGAGCCCATGGCCCCAGGCTTCGTCGCGGGTCTGCTTGAGGAACTCGTATTTGTAGCTGGCCGACGGCTTGAGCCGCCAGCTCGTGCCGGCCAGAGAATAGATGCCCGTCACCGAAGCCCGGTGGTCCATCTCCTGCTGGAAGAGGCTGCCGGCCGGCACCGCGTCGCTGACGCCCTTGGTGCCCTGGTAGTTCGCCGCATAAGTGGGCAGGAGCGACCACCGGTCATTGGCCTTGACGATGGAGCCAGCCACCACCGAGGCGTTGCCTCCCACGTTGGAGTTGTTGCCCTGATAGAAGTACTGCCCACCGAGCAAGGTGGCGTTGAGGACCGGGGCGTACTCCACGGCATGGGCTCCCCCGGGCGCCAGGCCCAGCGCCGTCAGGATCAAAGCGGACCGCATCATGGGATCAATCCGGACTCGATGAAGATCTTGGGCTCCACAGCCAAGTCAATCTTGCGGCCGCCGAACTCCGAGGCCGTCACGATGGTCTCGAAGTTCCAGTGCAGCAGGGTCTGCTTGTAGTCCGTGCCGCTGTAGGAGCCGGCGAAATCGGCCGTGTTGGCGACGCGCCCCTCGTCCGAGATGATGTAGCTGTCGTACTTCTCCCAGACGGACCCATCCCCGCCGACACTGTTGTCCGCATAGACGACCTGGTGCTCCACGCCCGCCTCGTTGTAGGTGCAGTCGGGCGGGGCGCAGGCCGGCGGGTTCTGCACCGTGGTGTGGGTCCCGCCCGTGGCATTGCTCGTCTGTCCGAAGCCGCTGCCAGCCGCGTGAATCACCGCCCCGTTGGCATCGTACACCGTATCCGTCACGGCATCCACCATGTTCTGGATGCAGGGCAGGCTGCCGGCCATGCCGCAAGACTGCGTGGGCGCATTGGCCGAGGGAGACCATGCCCCGTGTTCCACGCCGTTGAACGTCAAGGAATAGTTGTTGTAGAGCGTCTTGTAAAAGGAATCGTTGCCGCTGGTCTTGGTAGCGTCCGGGACGTTGAGGCTGACGAACTGGTTCGTCTTCGGGTCAAAAGCAGCCAGCACGGCATCGTAGGGAACGCCGCTGCTGTTATATCCGGCGCCGTTGTTATTGATATCCACCTGGTGCCCGCCCGAGGCGACCTCGAGCATGTTGTCCTGCGTGTTCGAGCGCCCCGTGTCGTAGCCGGTCAGATAATACTGGCAGGCGCTGCCGATGCAGCCGGGCAGTTGGCGCAGGGCGACGGAAAGGTCGTCGGGAAGAATGGTGTTGAAAGTCCCGTGGTAGAAGAAATAATCGAAACGGTCCGTACGCTCGTTCAAGACCACGAGCTTGAACTGGTCCGCTGCGGGACGCACGATATACTCCTCGATGCGCACGCGGTTGCCGCCCACGTCGATGATGGCCTTGCCCTCCTTATAAACCGCGCTCATGGCCTCGAGCGCCGCCGCGCTCTGCACCGCCTCCTTGGACATCTCCAGGCCCACCTCCCGCCTGGCCTGGTCCCTGAGCCGGTCCCGGGCGCCCGTAGTCTGGGAAGTCTGCCCGGAGGCAAAGCCCTTGTCCGTCACGCGCAGGCTCTCCTGGTCGCGGATGACGGTCTCATTGCCGTGCTGGTCCGCCACGGCGAGTATGCCGGAGAACATCTGGATGTCGGTGTGACCCTGGGCGTTGACATCGACGGAGAACTCGGTGCCGCGCACCGCGCAGACCGCGGTGGGAGTGCGCACCCCGAAGCGGCGAGAGAGGGCCTTGTTCACCCAGGCCCGCAGGGAACCGATGGAAAGCTTCAGCGAGGTTCCTTCAGAAGTGGCTTCCTGGAGGGTGAAGGATCCATTGGACCCCAGGCTGATGCGCGAACCGTCATCGAAGGTTATGGCCGCGCTCGCATTCGAGACGGTGCGCACCTGGTCGCCGACCGTCAGAGTGTAGCCCGCGCCGGCCGGATGCCAGATCCTGGTGCCGGCCGTCATGACGAAGACGTTGCCGGAGAGCTCGGAGATCTGCGGGGCGGCCTGCGCGGATCCCAGGCCCAGGAATGCCCATACAAAAAAAATCGTTCCGCGGGCATAAGTCCCGCAGAATGGCCTATTCTCCTCGGCGCTAAGAGAATACGGCATATCTTACAACTTGGTATTCAGGATACCAGATAATCTATTTCAAGTCAATGTGACAATAGTCACTATTATAATCGCGCGAAATTGACGTCCCACCGGCGATCCGGCCATGGGCGTTGACGGTCATGCGCGAAACCCAGGGACGTGCCGCCAGAGGATATTTGCTAGAATACGCGCGATATGAAAACCCTCCCCTTGGCCCTCCTGCCGGACCCCTTCGTGGACGCCTACCGCCGCATCGTCGCGCACCTCCCGGGCATCGCAGCCGCGCTCCTGCTGCTCCTGCTGGGGATGTTCCTGGCCCGAGCCCTGCGCACCCTCATCGACCGCATCCTCAGCGGCGCCAAGCTCGACGAGTACACCAGCAAGGTGGGCATCAACGAGGTCGTAGCCCGCCTGGGTCTGGGCAAGTCGCCCGTCTACGTCTTCTCCTTCCTCGTCTACTGGTTCGTCCTCTTCATCTTCTTCGTCTGCGCGGCCAACGCGGTGAACCTCAACGTGGTCTCGGAGTTGCTCGAGCGCTTCGCGCTGTTTTTGCCCATCCTCATCGGCGCCCTGCTCATCCTCTTCGGCGGCCTGCTCTTCGCGCGCTTTCTCCATGAGATCGTGGTGAACGCAGCCTCGGCCAATAATGTCCGCGGCGGCACGATCCTCGCCCAGGCCGCCTACGTCCTGGTGGTCGTCTTCTCCGCCATGACCGCCATGGAGCAGCTCGGCATGAAGGTGAACTTCATCTCCGCGGCCATCCAGATCCTGCTGGGCTCCGTGGGCTTGGCCGCGGCCATCGCCTTCGGCCTGGGAGGCAAGGACGTCGCGGCGGAGATGATCCGGGACCTGCTCGGCAAAAAGACTTAACGAGCGCTCGGCCTTACGGCCGAGAGCAACCGCCGGCTCCCTATGAGGGGGCCGGCGGTTCTTTTTGGGGTGGCCAGCGGCGCGGGATCTACTTCTTCTTCGTCCCCGTCGGGGACGGGACTTCCACGCGCCAGGTGCGCGGGCTGCCCGCGCTGGAAAGCCTGATGGGCGGGATGGCGGTCACCGCCGTCTCGGTGGCCGAGCCCGCGCCCGACGTCTGGCCTGGTCTGGTCTCGGTCGTCAAGCCGCCGGAAAGCTGCGCCGCGACCTGGGACCGCCGCGCCAGCAAGCCGCGGGCCCCGTAGAAGATCAGGATGGCGACCAGCAGCAGGGCCAAGCCGAAGACGACATTCTCGAAGAGCGGATGCCGGCTTCTCTCGCTGCGCTCCATATCGACTCCATCTACTCCAGGTAGTCCCTCAGCGACTTGCTGCGGGAGGGATGGCGCAGTTTGCGGATGGCCTTGGCCTCGATCTGGCGCACGCGCTCGCGCGTGACCCGGAAGATGCGCCCCACCTCCTCCAGAGTCCGGGGATAGCCCGAGTCGATGCCGAAGCGCAGCTTGATGATCTTGGCCTCCCGGTCGGTCAGGGTGGCCAGGACCTTCTCCACTTCGCCGCGGCGCAGGAAGGTGCTCGCGGAATTGGACGGCGCCCCCGTCGCGCGGTCCTCGATGAAGTCCTCCAGATAGGAATCCTCGTCCTCCCCGATGGGCGTGGACAGAGACACCGGCTCCTGCATGATCTTCAGCACGTTCTTCACCTTGTCCATGCTGATGTGCAGGCTGCGCGTGTACTCCTCGAGGTTCGGGTCGCGCCCGAGCTCCTGCCGGTAGCGCCGGGTCACCTTGGTGAGCTTGCTGATGAGTTCCTTCATGTGCACCGGGATGCGGATGGTGCGGGCCTGGTCCGCGATGGCGCGGTTGATAGACTGGCGGATCCACCAGGTCGCGTAGGTGGAGAACTTGAAGCCCCGCTTGTACTCGAACTTCTCCACCGCCTTCATCAGGCCCAGCCCCCCCTCCTGGATGAGGTCGGAGAGCTCGAGGTTGGAGTTGACGTGCTTCTTGGCGATGGACACCACCAGGCGCAGGTTGGCCTTGATGAGCTTGAGCTTGTCGGCCAGGATGGTGTCCTCCAGGGCCACGATCTTGTCGTTGAGCTCGAGGAACTTGTCCACCGGCACGGGCAAGGTGTGCTGGATGCGCTCCAGGCGGTCGGCCACGACCTGCATGTTCTCCAGAGCCGCCTCCGTCGCCGAAGGCGAGTAGCCGGTCTTGGCCCGGAAAGCGTCGGGCCTCATGCGCCCTTTCTTGACCTGGTTGTAATAGGCGCGCAGCTGCTCGAAGCTCATCCCGAAGCGCCGGGCGTAGCGCTCCAGCTCGTCGCGGCACTCCTGTATCTTGGCGGCCAGGTTCTTGATCTTGTTGGTCAGACGCTTGATCTTGTCCTGGTTGAGATTGAGGCTCACGATCTTGGCGATGACCAGCTTGTTGCGGGCCTCGATGCCCTTGGTGAGCTTGATCCGCGCCAGGGGCTGGAGCTTGGGATTCTTGAGCTTCTCGCGCAGTCCGCTCATCACCTTCTCGGACTTCTCGATGAAATCGGCCACGGACCGCATGCGCCGGCGCATGCCCGAGAGCTCCGAGGCGGTCTTGCGGCCGCGCGGCATGAGCTCCTTGGGAGTCATCTCCTGGGCTTCGATCAAAGTCTCCCAGGAGCGGATCTCGCGCTGGGTGACCGGGGACTCCAGCACCAGCAGGCGCAGCTCCTTCTCGCGCTCCCGGACGTTGCGGGCCAAGGTGACCTCTTCCTCGCGGTTCAAGAGCGGCACCCGCCCCATCTCGGAAAGATACATCCGGATGGAGTTGGAGATGTCCGAGCCCGCGCTCCACTCCTCGGCGAAGCGCTCCTTCTCCACCACGGGGGTCAAAGCCGACTTCTTGCGGTCCACGATCTCGATGCCGAGGTCCTCGAGCGTACTCATCAGCTCGTCGACCTCCTCGGACTTCACGTTGGACATGGAGAGGGTGCGGCTGATCTCTTCCAGAGTGAGATAGCCGTGCTCCTTGCCCAGCTTGATGAGGTTGCCCATCGCCTGACTTGCATGCAGTGCCATAATCGTTTTCCCCTCGTTCACTTCTTCGGCGAACCTTTCAATTCTCCCAGCAGCCTGGAGTACTCGGCGTGCTCGGCAGCCCCGAGCTTGCCGTCGCGGCCTAAGGTCTGGCGGAGTTCATCCCAGCGGGTCTGGGCCCGACGCCGGGCCAGCGTCGCCTGCAGGCGCGACGCGACTTCGGTCCTGTCGAACTCATCCGCCCTGAGCAGCATCCTCTGGACCAGAGAATTCTCCTCCGGCGCAAGTCCCTCGCGCACTCTCAGGGACCAATCCCCCGGCCAAGGATGCAGCTGGGCCAGGGCCCGCCATATGTGCCGTCCGGTCTCAGATGAGAAATCCGTCTCCCGCACCAGCTCGAAGAGCCCGGGCTCCATGAAGACGTCGGTGAAGATGTCCTCTTCGCCGCCGGCCAACTCGGCCTTCGGGACCGCCGGAGCCGCCGTCCCGGAGGAGGCCGGCCGCTGCGGCCGCTCGCCCGGGCCGCGCCGGGAGAGCTGCAGGCGCAGAGACCCCTCGTCGATCTTGAGCCGCTGGGCCAAGCGCGTAAGCCACCCGCTCTTGACGATCTCGTCCGGGCAGCGGCTGATGGTCTCCAGGACCGCCCGGGCCACGGCGGACTTCTCGGTCGGACCCAGGACGCCGGGGCGGCGCTTCAAAGCCAGCTCGGTCTGGAACTGGGCGAGGTCCACGGCCCCGTCCAAGCACTTCTGGAAGGCCGGCAGGCCGTGGGCATGCAGGAATTCGTCGGGATCCTTGCCCTGAGGCACGGTCGCGACCGAGACGCCCAGGCCCTCGGCCAGCAGCAGCTCCGCGCTGCGCAGGGCGGCATTCTCTCCGGCCTGGTCTGCGTCGAAGACCACGACCGCCTCGCCGGCGTAGCGCTTGACCAGGGCGACCTGGTCCAGGGTCAGGGCCGTGCCTAGAGGCGCGCAGGCGGTCTTGAGGCCGTGCTGGTGCGCGGCCATCACGTCCATGTAGCCCTCCATCAGGACCACGCGGCGCTGCTTGCGCACCTCCGGCAGACCAAGGAATAGGCCATAGAGGACGCGTCCCTTGGAAAAGACGGGAGACTCCGGAGAATTGAGGTACTTGGGCATGGCCTCGCCCAGGGCCCGCGCGCCGAAGCCCACCACCGCACCCTTGGCGTCCTGGATGGGATAGAGGACCCGGTCGAAAAAATAATCCCGCAGGCCGCCGCGCTCGGTCTTGCGGGCCAGCCCGGCCTTGACCACGAGTTCCGGCGCGAAGCCCTTGCGCACGGCCCGGGCCGCCACGTCGCCGTCCTTCAGGGCATAGCCCAAGCGGAAGGCCGCGAGGCTCTCGGCGGACACCTTGCGCTCGGTCAGGTACTTCCGGGCAGCGGCCGCAGCCGGAGACTTGAGCAGGGTCTGATGGTAGAAAGCGGCCGCGAGCTCCAGGAGCTCCTTGATCTTCAGGCGCTCCTGCTCGGCCGGGCCCAGGGCCTCCTCGCTCTTGACGATCTTCACGCCGGCGCGCCCCGCGAGCTTCTCCGCCGCCTCGGTGAAGCTCAGGGATTCCATCTTCATCAAGAAAGCGAAGACGTCCCCGCCGGTGCCGCAGCCGAAGCAGTGGAAGGTCTGGCGTTCGGGCGTCACGATGAACGAGGGGGTGCGCTCCTGATGGAATGGACAACGGGCCTTGAAGCTGCGCCCCGCACGCGCCAGCTGCGGGACGTAGTCCTTCACCAGCTCCACGATGTCGACACGGGAGCGGATGCTTTCCAAGGCGTCATCCGGGATCAAAGCCATAAATTAGCCCGGCCTACCGCCCAGACAAGCAGCTGCGCTGCCTGCCTGGGCGGTCGGTTCCGGGGACTCTCGGTGGAACTCGCAGACGCTCAGGGGCTGGGGCGCCGACGCCTAGCCCGACGCATCTTGCGGCGTGCTTCAGCGGCCTTGAGCTTGCGCTTGATGCTGGGAGAGACGTAGTGCTCGCGCCTCTTAATCTCACGCAGGATGCCATTGCGCTCGCATTCGCGTTTGAACCGCCGAAGGGCTTCCTCGACGGCCTCACCCTCACGCAGTTTGACGAAAACCATTTTAAGAACTCACCACCTTGTCTTTCGAGATAATCATCCGGGGGGCCACTGCATGGAGCGGCCGCCCAGCAGATGATAATGCAAATGGTCCACGGATTGCCCGGCGCTGCGTCCGTTGTTGGTCACGAGCCGGTAGCCCGAGGCGATGCCCGCCTTCTCAGCCACGGCCGCGGCCACCCGCTGTAGATGCCCCAACAGGGCTTGGTCGCCGTCGCCGCAGGCGCTCAAGCCCGCGACGTGCTTCCTGGGCACGATGAGGACATGCGTAGGCGCTTGCGGGGTCATGTCTTTGAAAGCGATGGCGTGTTCGTCCTCGTATACGAGTTGAGAAGGGATTTGCCGCGCGATTATCTTACAGAAGATGCAGTCTGCCATGAAAACCTGGAAGTTTTAAATTATAGCCGTATTTGAAGGCTCCCGCAAGGTCACATCCCATAGCCCGGGGGGCAGGGGCCTCTCCAGGATGACCTCCAGGAAATCCTCGGTCAGGGCGCGGATGCCGCCGCGCAAGGGCGCGACGACCCGGCGCTGGCCGGCGGCCCGGCGCCGATGCGCCTGCCGGAGTTCGCGGTCGAGTCCCCGCCAAGACGCCAGCCGCTCACGCGCCACGCTGGGCTCCACCGGGTCGGGCATGGCTGCGGCCGGAGTCCCCGGCCGCGACGAGAATCGAAAGACGTGCAGCCCGCAAAGGTCCAGGCTCCTAACGAAGGCCAGGCTCTCGCGGAACTCGGCCTCGGTCTCGCCGGGGAAGCCCGTGATGATGTCCGTAAACAGCGCCAGAGCCGGGGCCTGGCGGCGCAGGGATGCGGCGCGGCGGGCGAAGGCGGCCGCGCGGTAGGGCCGGTTCATGCGCCGCAAGGTCGCCTCGCACCCGGACTGCAGGGGCAGATGGAGATGGGGGCAGAGGCGGCCGGACGACGCGGCGATGAGAGCGGCCAGCGCGTCGTCGGCCTCAGCGAGCTCCAGCGAGGAGAGGCGCAGGCGGAACGCGCCGGGGATGAGCAGGAGCCTTGCGAGCAGGCCGGTGAGCCCGACCCCCTCGTGGCGATAGCGCCCCAGCCTGATCCCGCAGAGCACGATCTCCGGGACGCCTGCGGCCGCTAAACCACGGACCCTGGATTCGGCCGTCGCCGGATCCATGCTCCACAGGCGCGGCCGCGCCTGTGGGACCACGCAGTAGGCGCAGGCGCCGTCGCAGCCGTCCTGGACCTTGAGCAGGGCGCGGGCGCGGTCCGGGGCGAAGGTGCGGGGCTGCTCGGGGGGCAGGCCAAAAGCCTGCGCAATAGCGCCCTTGTCATCGTTGGCCACGATGCGAGCCTGCGGGGCGGCCTTGCGGATATCCGCAGAGGAACGAGCGGCCAGGCAGCCGGTCACCAGGAGGCGCGCGCGGGGATTCTCGCGGCCGGCCCGCCGCAGGAACTTGAGCGCTTCACGGTCCGCGTCGCGCGTGACGGTACAGGTGTTGACGATGCAGACGTCGGCCTCCGCGAGGCTGCGCGCGGCAGAGCAGCCGGCCGCGTCCAGGCGCGCGCGCAGCTCTTCGGTCTCGGCCTGGTTGACCCGGCAGCCGAAGGTGCGCAGGAAGTAGGTCGATCGCTGGGATAGCACAGGGCGCCGGCGGCCGGACCCTAGAGGCTGCCGAACTCGTACTGGACCAAAGAGACGGCCGCCAGGGCGGCGGTCTCCGCCCGCAAGGTCCGCGGGCCCAGACCGAAGATGGTCGCGCCCAGACTCTCGGCCAGCTCCACCTCTTCCTCGGTGAATCCCCCCTCCGGCCCGATGAAAAGGTTCACCGTCATCTTCTCCGAGCCCCGGCCCTGATCGGCCTCGCGCAGGTTCAAGCGGACGGTCTCGCAAGCCGTGGCGCCGTTGAGCCCCTCCCAGGCCAGGAGCGTCAGCGCCTTGGGCGCCGGCGCGGCTTCGCCCTCGGGCTGGAGCGTGCAGGCCTTGATCGCTTCGCGGAACTGGACCGGCTCCCTCACCGCCGGAAGGTCGGCCCGGCCGCACTGCTTGGCCGCGGCCATCACGACCCGGCCCCAGCGCTCAGCCTTGGCCTTGATCCGCTCCGCCTCACGCAGCAGGACCACGGTCCGCGGCGTGGTCACGGGGATGAAGGACGCCACTCCGAGCTCCGTGCCCTTCTCCAACACCCAGTCCCAATGGCTGGATTTCAGCAGGCCCTGGTACAGGCAGATCTCCACCGGCTGACGCTCCTCGCTGCCGTGCAAAGTCCCGGTCAGGGATCCGCACACCGAGCCGTCCGGTTCGATCGCCTTGATGACCGCCTCGAAACGCCCGCCCTTCCCGTCGAAGAGCACCAAGGACTGTCCCGGCTGGTAGCGCAGGACCTTGGTGATGTGGTAGGCCTCGGGGCCTATGAGTCGGAAGGTCTTGTCCTTAAGAGCTTGCGGCGGCAGGAAGAACTGGGGCATAAGGTCCACCCCGAGCGGCTGCGCTCGGCGGCGCCTCCTCTCAGGCAGTTATATCAAAATACGGGGGCACAATACCGATCCGCTTGAGATGAGTCGGGAGTCCCCGGATCAGTCGCCGAAGATCTTCTTGAAGATGCCGCTGTCGTCTTTGCCGCCGTGCGGCTGGTCGCCGTGCAGGCTGCGCGCGAACTCCTCAAGGAGCTCCTTCTGCCGGGCGTTCAAGCCCTGCGGCACGCTGACGCGGATCTGGACCAGGAGATCGCCCCGGCCGCGGCCGTGCAGTTTGGGCATCCCCTTCTCGCGCACGCGTAGAACAGCGCCGTGCTGGGTCCCCGCAGGCACGCGGATGTGCGTCGGCTCGCCGTCCAGGGTCGGCACCGACAGGGTCGCGCCCAACGCGGCCTGGGCGATGTCCAGACTGGCGTGCAGCTTAAGGTCGTCTTCGACGCGTTCGAAGCGCGGGTCAGGCTTGAGGCGCACCGCCACATACAGGTCCCCGGGGGGCGCGCCCCGGCCGCCCGCCTCGCCCTCCCCCGATATGCGCAGGGTGGCCCCGTCGTAGATGCCCGGCGGGATCTTGACGGTCAGCTCCGCGCGCTTGCGGATCCGGCCGGAGCCGTGGCACTCCCGGCAGGGGTTGTCCACGCGCTGGCCCTCCCCCCCGCAGTCCGGGCAAGTCTGGGTCATGGAGAAGAAGCCCTGCGAGAACTGGACCCGCCCCATCCCCCGGCAGGTGGCGCAGCGCTTCAAAGACGAGCCGTCCTTGGCGCCCGTGCCGCGGCAGACCGGGCAGGCCTCCACGCGGTCGAAATGCAGCGGGAACTTCATGCCTTTGAAGGCGTCCTCCAGCGAGACGTCGATCTCATATTTGAGGTCCGCTCCGCGCTGGGGCCCGCCGCGGCTGCGGCCGCGCCCACCCCCTCCGCTGCCGCCGAAGAGCTGCTCGAAGACGTCGCCGAAGACCTCGTTCATGTCCACGCCGCCGCCGGCGAAAGCCTCCCCGCCGGGGAAGCCGCCCGGGAAGCCCCCCGCCCCGGAGAGGCCCGCCTCCCCGTATTGATCGTAGATCTGCCGTTTCTTGAGGTCGGAGAGAGCCTCATAGGCGGAGTTGATCTTGCGGAACTTCTCCTCCGCCTCCTTGTTGCCCGGATTGCGGTCCGGATGGTATTTCATGGCGAGCTTGCGGTAGGCCGCCTTGATCTCGGCCTCCGAGGCGTTGCGCGCCACCCCGAGCAGGTTGTAGAAGTCCTCGGCCACTCTCGCTACCTAATCCTTCTTCTCCGCGTCGTCTACGACCTCGGCGTCGACCACGTTGTCGCCGCCTTTCTCTGCCTTGGCGCCGGCCTGGGCCTGAGCCTGCTCGCCGTTGCCGCCCGAGGCCTTGGCTTTGGCCGTCTCGGCCTTATAGATCTCCTCGGCCAGCTTGTGGGAGGCCTTCACCAGCGCCTCCTTGGCCTTATTGATGCGCTCGGTGTCGTCGCCCTTCAGGGCTTCCTTGAGGTCGGAGACGCCGCGCTCGATGTTGGTGCGATCCTCCTGGGAGACCTTGTCGCCGTGGTCGCGCAGGGCTTTCTCGGACGCGGCTAAGAGCCCGTCCGCCTCGTTCTTGGCCGCGACCTTCTCCTTGAACTTCTTGTCCTCCTCGGCGAACTGCTCGGCCTGCTTGACGAACTTCTCCACCTCTTCCTTGTTGAGCTTGTTGGGTGCGGAGATGGTGATGTGCTGAGTCTTCTTGGTGCCCAGGTCCTCGGCGCGCACGCTCAGGATGCCGTTGGCATCAATGGAAAAGCTGACCTTGATCTGGGGCATGCCCCGAGGCGCGGGCGGGATGCCGTCCAGGTCGAACTTCCCCAGGGACACGTTGTCCGAGGCCTTGGGACGCTCGCCCTGCAGGACGTGCACCGTGACCGCGGGCTGGTTGTCCGAAGCCGTGGAAAAGGTGTTGGATTTCTCCACGGGGATGGTGGTGTTGCGCTCGATCAGGGGCGTCATGACCCCGCCCAGAGTCTCGATGCCCAGGGTCAGGGGCGTGACGTCGAGGAGCAGCACGTCCTTGATCTCGCCGGTCAAGACCGCCGCCTGCACCGCGGCGCCGTTGGCCACGCACTCCATGGGGTCGATGCCGCGCTCCACCTTCTTGCCCACGTAGTCCTCCACGAACTTGGAGACGATGGGCATGCGCGTGGGGCCGCCGACCAGGATGATGCGGGAGACGTCGTGGGCCTTGAGCTTGGCGTCGGTGAGGGCCCGGTCGATGGAGGTCTGGCAGCGCTTGACGATGGAATCGACGAGCGACTCGAGCTTGGCCCGGGTGAGCTTCATGGCCAGGTGCTTGGGGACGTTGTCGACGGCGGTGAGGTAGGGCATGTTGAGCTCGGTCTCCATGACCGTGGAAAGCTCGATCTTGGCCTTCTCGGCCGCCTCGCGCACGCGCTGCATGGACATGGGGTCCTTGCGCACGTCCGCGCCGGTCTCCTTCTTGAACTCGTTGGCGATGAAGTCGATGAGGGTGTTGTCCATGTCCGTGCCGCCGAGCTGGGTGTCGCCGGAGGTGGACACCACCTCGAAGACGCCGCCGCCAAAGTCCATGATGGTCACGTCCAGAGTCCCGCCGCCCAGGTCGAAGACCATGATCTTCTCGTCCTTGCCCTTCTTATCGAGCCCATAGGCGAGGCATGCGGCCGTGGGCTCGTTGACGATGCGCACGACCTCCAGGCCGGCGATGGTACCGGCGTCCTTGGTGGCCTGGCGCTGGTTGTCATTGAAGTAGGCCGGGACCGTGATGACCGCCTTCTCCACCTTGTCGCCCAGGAACGCCTCGGCGTCGCGCTTGACCTTCTGCAGTAAAAAGCCCGAGAGCTGCTGCGGCGTGTAGGTCTTACCGTCCGGAGCCTGGTACTTGTGGTCGGTGCCCATCTTGCGCTTGAAGGCCATAAAGGTGCCTTCCGGGTTGGCCACGGCTTGCCGGCGGGCGGGTTCCCCCACCAGGAGCTGGCCGTCCTTGGCGAAGGCCACGTAAGACGGGAAGGCCTTGCCGCCGACCGAAGTCCCCTCGGCCGAAGGGATGATGGTGGCTTTGCCGCCCTCCATCACCGCCGCAGCCGTGTTCGAAGTCCCGAGATCGATTCCGATGATCTTGCTCATATTCTTCTCCTATTTCCCAGCCGTCGCTTGGCCGTCGTCTTTCTTTGGCTTGCGGGCGATGCGCACCTTGGCGGTGCGCAGGACCCGGTCCTGCAGCAGAAAACCGTTCTGCAGCACGTCCACCACGGTCCCCTCGGGCACGTCCTCGCGGTCCACCGTGCCGAAGACCTCTTGCTGCAGCGCGTCGAAAGGCTTGTTCAAGAGATCCATGACGACCACCCCTTCCTCACGGAAGAGCTTGTCGAACTCCTTGAATATGCCTTCCATCCCCTTGGCCAGGGGCGTGTCATTGTGCGAGGCCAGGACCTCTTGGTGCGCCTTCTGCAGCAGGTCGTAGAGCGGCAGGAGCTTGCCCAGGACCGCGCCCCGGCCCAGGCGCAGGTACTCGGGCTTCTCGCGGTCCACCCGCTTGCGGTAGTTCTCGAACTCCGCTTTCAGCCGCAGGAGCTGGTCGAAATAGTCCGGTTCCACCGGGTTCTCGGCCGCAGGTTCCGTCTGCGGCGGGACCGCGTCGGCTGACGACGCCGGAGTCTCCGGCGGGACCGCGTCATTCTTATGCTTAGCCACCGCGGTCCTCCTGCTCCCAGCTCGCCATCTGGCGCGAGACGATGTCGCCCAGGTAGTCGACCAGGCTCATCATGCGCGAGTACTCCATGCGCTTGGAGCCGAGTATGCCCAGCACCCCGACCACCCGGTCATGATACTTGTAGGTCGTGGTGACCAAGCTGAGGTCCCTGAGTTCGGGTAAGCCGCTCTCAGCGCCGATGCTGACGTGAGGCCGAGCGCGCGCCAGGCCCTCCTTCTGTGGCTGCTGCTTGAGGCCGAGCTCGTGCTCCAGAAGGCCCGTCAGTCGCCGCTTCTCGTTGAACACGCGCATCAGCGACTGCACCATGGAGATGTCCCCGATGTCCTCCGCGTAGGAAAGGATGTTGTCCGCCCCCTCCACGTAGAGCGCCTCGGGCGTCACGGTATGTCCCACCTCGCGCAGAAGCTCGTCGGCCAGGACCGTGAGCTCCCGGAACTCCCCCTCCATCTTCTGAAGCTGGGACATGACGAGGGTCTGGGCGTCCCTGATGCTGCAGCCGCGAATGGCGTCGTTGAGGAAGCGATTGAGGACGTTGATCTGCCGCGCCGTGGGCGCGAAGTTGAGCCGGATGGGCCAGTGCCGCACCAGGCCGGCCTCGGTCACGAGGATGGCCAGGACGTTCTTGCCGGAGAGCGGGATGAGCTCCAGGCGGCGCAGGCGCTGGTCGCGCATCTGCGGGGAGAGGACCAGGCCGGCCCCGTGCGAGACCTTGGAGAGGAGCTTGGAGGTCTCGGAGAGCAGGGTGTCGAGCTCGTCGACGCGGTCGCGGTACTGGCGCTCGAGGCTCTCCTTCTCGCCCGAAGCCAGCCGCTGCACGTCGATGATGTAATCCACGAAGAAACGGTAGCCCTTGTCCGTGGGCTGGCGGCCGGACGAGGTATGGGGCTGGTGCAGGAAGCCCTCGTCCTCGAGCTCCTGGAGGATGTTGCGGATGGTGGCCGGGGAGAGGCCCATGCCCGACTCCTCAGCGATCAGGGAAGAGGAGACCGGCCGGGAGTTCTTGATGTAATAGTGGATGACCCACTGCAGCAGGTCCTTCTTGCGCTGCTCCACGACTTCGGGCTTGAGTTGGCGCATGGTTGGGCTTTGGATTCTAAATTAGCAATCAGACCATCTGACTGCTAATATTATAAGCCAAAAGCTCGGGGGTGTCAAGCAGCAACGTGCGACCCCAACATGAAAGGAACCCGTCCAATCCCAAGGAACCTGGACCCAGGGATCCGCGTAAACGGACGCGCCATCAATGCCACGGATCGTAAGGCATGGGCGGGTGCGGATCGATCGGCTGATGGGGATGCGGTTCCGGGCGATTTGGTGATGGGTCCGACGGCGTTGGTTGCGGGGCAGGTTGCGGTTTCGGCTGGGGTGAAGGAGGTGGTGCGTATTTCTGGTTTAAACTCAGAGCCTCGTTCGCCAGCCAATCACGGGACGGTTTTCTGCGCCATCCCAAGCATTCATTGTAAAGGTCGTGGACGCAATCCGGACCACCATCCCATGAGCCGTAATGCCCGTACGGGAAGCAAATTAAGAGTTCCCTTACCGTTTCCGCTGAGAGGGTTTCGGGGCTATTGCAGGCCCGCTGGGTCAGATTCACCAACTGCTGCGCCACGTTGACTTCATATTCGCATTGGTATCGGATACGCCCAAGCTCGCCTTGTTTTTAGACCCACACGACGAAGGCATCTCGGCGACCGGCATCATCGGTGGGACCTGGGGCTCAATTTGATATTCTCTGGTCAACCCATGAAACAGCATTTGAGACGGCTACTCTGGCTTCCGATAGTCGCGATATTCGGAATCTTCTCTGCCACCCTCAGCCGCAGAGTCTGGAGACGGGCTTGCGTCGCGGCGCACAAGAACGAGGCCATCAGCATTGTGCGCCCCTATGTCCCCGTCCTCATCGCGGGGCTCTCCAGGAGCCAGAGCGCCATTTCCATGGACGAGCACGACGCGATCATGCACTTGGCAAAGAACAACCGGGTGGCCTCGCTGCTCTACCTCAACAAATACGGAGAGGTGCGCTGGTTCCGAGACCCCAGCAGAATCACCTATGGATATGAACAGTTCGTCCGCGAAGTGACCTTGCCCACGGACGCCATCGAGCAGGCCACACTCGCAAAACTCCCGGTGGCTCGTACCGTAGCCGGCCTACCCCTCTACGACGTCGCCATCCCCCTCGTGCAGAAAGGAGAGGTCCTAGGAGTCCTCGACCTGCAGATCGCCAGCCTAGGGATGGCCCAAATAATCAGGGAGGCATGCACTCGCATGCCTCCCCTCTGAACCAGCCGTTGCTACCGGAAAAACCTAGAGCTTGGCCCCGGGGATGACCTCGTCGATGATCCCGTAGGTCTTGGCCTCTTCGGCGGACATGTAGTAGTTGCGCTCCATGTCCTTGGTGACCCTCTCCACGGTCTGGCCGGTGTGCTTGGCCATGATCTTCTCAAGGGTCTTGCGCGTGTAGTCCATCTCCTTGGCCTCGACGACGATGTCCGTGGCCTGGCCGGAGATGCCCCCCACCAGGGGCTGGTGGATCATGATGCGCGACTGGGGCAGAGCGAAGCGCTTGCCCTTGCTGCCCGCGGCCAGGATGACCGCGCCGAAGGACATGGCCATGCCCATGCAGATGGTGGTGATCGGCGCCTTGATGTACTGCATGGTGTCGTAGACGGCCAGGCCGGCCGTCACCATGCCGCCGGGGGAGTTGATGTAGAGGTTGATGTCCTTGGTGTTGTCGTCGGATTCGAGGTAGAGGAGCTGGGCGATGAGGACGTTGGCCGAGTCCGTGGTAAACTCGCCCTCGTAGCCGCCCACGAAGATGATGCGGTCCTTGAGCAGGCGCGAGTAGATGTCGTAGCCGATGACCGAGCCTTGATTGGCCCTTTCGATGACTTGGGGTATGAGGTTCATGGCGACATTTAACCTTTTTTCTTTCCTCTACTCAAGTCGGCGAAAATTTGGTATTTTCTCCAAGCTGGCCAGGTAGCTCAGTTGGTAGAGCACCGCTCTGAAAAAGCGGGTGTCGTCAGTTCGATTCTGACCCTGGCCACCATTCGAAACGGAGCCCCCGGCCTCGCGGCCGGGGGCTCTTCGTTTAGAAGTCTGCCGGGGCTCAGCGCGTCAACACACCCGCATCGATCATGCCGGACCCCTGTTCGGCATCGGCCAGGCCCGGGAGTTTCTTGGCCGCCTTCTGGAGCTGGACCAGGACGCCGTCCGGGCCGTCCTTGCCGACCCATCCCTGCGACACGGCCAAGGCCGCGAGCCCCGTGACATGCGGGGCCGCCATGGAGGTCCCGGACATGTTCGCGTAGCCGCCGTCCATGGCCGAGGAGACGATGCTGACGCCCGGAGCGATGAACCCGACCTCCGGACCGCGGCTGGAGAAGGAGGCGATCTTGTCGCTGGAGTCGCTGGCCGAAACGGCGATGGTCTCCGGGTAGGCGGCCGGATAGCCCACCGCGCCGCCCGAGTTGCCGGCCGCGGCCACGACCACCACGCCCATGGCCGCGGCGTAGCGCAAAGCCCGCTGCAAGGTCGCGCTGGGCTTGTCCGAGCCCAGACTCATGTTGGCCACCTGGATGTGGTTGTTGGCGCACCAGATGAGCCCGTCGATGATCCCGGAGATCGAGCCGCTGCCGTCCGCATCCAGGACGCGCACCGCGTAGAGGCGCGCCAGGGGCGCGACGCCCTTGAGCTTGGTGCCGTTGGCAGCGATGGTGCCCGCCACATGCGTGCCATGCCCGTTCTTGTCCTGATAGTTCTCCTTGAGCTCGGTCTTGCTGAAAGCGTCATAGCCGCCGTCCACCTTGCCCTGCAGGTCCGGATGGCCCGTGAAGATGCCGGTGTCGATCACCGCGACGCGCACGCCCTTGCCCCGGGTATTGTCCCAAGCGGCCGGAGCATGGACGCGGTCCACGCCCCAGGGGATGGCGGGCCGCAGGGCCGCCATGGCCAGGCCGGGCTTGTTCGCCAGATTCAGCTTGGGCAGAGCGCCCATGGTCGCTTCCACGCTCGGGAACGCCAGACCCTGGAAGGAGGGCATGGCTTCGATCCATTTGGTCGAGAAATCCTCTTCCACGTCGAGCACATCGCCCTCGGCCACCGTGGGGATGAGGTTCATGACGTCCCGCTTGGACGGCGCCGCGCCCGCTGCCGTTCCGGCGAGCGCCGAGGCCGGGACCTCGGCGACCAGGGCGACGAACTCGTTGGCGGAATTGCCGTTGGAGGAGATCTTGAAGGACGTCTTGCTGTGCAGGGCCTGCAGCACCTTCAGGTGCGTGTCAGCCGTGGACTTGGCCCTCATCGTGATGATGACTCTCTTGCTGCCCCCATCCAGCGCCCGGAGAGGGCTGCCTGAAACAAGGAGGATAAGAATCGCGGCGGCCGCAGCGGTCATGATCTTCATTGGTGAGCTCCTCATAATAGTGCTATTCCCATCCCAGGAGAGCATCACGAGCTTGAGCATGCCATAGTGTTAGCCCAAAGGCCCAAACTGCACCTGGGCCCAGGGGCCCATAACCAAATAGGTCCTAAGGCCTATATACTAGGCCCTAGGGCCTGAGCGAAATCTGGGCCTTCGAGGGCGTCATCCCGTCGAGAAACGGGGATTGGTTCCTTTATAAGGACGCGCGCAGACGACGAGATTCTCCGGAAAGGCCGCCGCTCGTTGACCAGCCAAAATAGGTATTGACGAAACGAACTCCGAGGTCTATACTTTGGGCGAGGACGACATGAAGAAGATCACTGCGAAGAAGAAGACGGCCAAGCGCTCGAAGGCCGCAGGCGGCAAGACCGGCGAGGACACGCCGCTCGAGTTCGACCGCGGTTGGCAGGAGTTGGAAGCCCAGTACGATCGGCAGAAGATGGACTTCTCCAGCCTCGCGGCACAGCTGGGCGTGGACTTGAAGGACAAATCGGAACCGCTGGAGCCGTAAGACTCACTCGGGTTCCTCCTCCTTCTTGTGGTGGAAGCGCACCACCGCCTTCGTGATGCGCTTGATATGGGCGCAGTCGGAGATGATGTCCTCGATGAGCTTCGCGCCGGCGGCGTCCCATTCCCCGAGGTCATAGCCCTGCAGAAGCCTGTGCAGATCGATATGCGCGGCCTGCTTCCATAACGGCGTCTCCTTGAGCCGGGCCTCTATGGCCGCATAGAGCTCGGGCGCATGGGTCCGGGTGGGAACGTGGAAGCCCTCTTTCATCGTGACGAAGACATCCCCGTCAGGACCGGCCAACCTCTCGACATCGTGCGCCACGGCGTACTTGACGATGTCATCTTCGAGCTGTCGCGATTGGATCTCGAGGTCATGCAGCTTGTCCCGCAGTTCCCGCCGCTTAGCCTCCTGGACCGCGTATTCCCTGGCTAGCGCGGCCCCATCGCTCGGGACCGGTTTCCAGACGGGGCAGATGTCCCGGTACTCGCACCAGTCGCACAACGCGCTGCGCCGGGGCAAGAAGCGATGGTCATGCTTGATCTTTCCGATGAGCTCCGCGATCTGCCCCTGGAGCTGCTCACGCTGCGGCGCGGTGCGCATCGATCTCATGGTCTGCCCGAAGCGCACGAAGTGCCAGACCAAGGCGACCTCGCGCGCATCGGGCCAGTTCTCCCGGACCGCGATGTCGTAGATGGCGAGCTGCCAGTCCTCGTCGAGATCAGCCTGTCCGGGGAGATTGGCGGTGGTCTTGTAGTCGTGGACTTCGTAGACGCCCGGCTCGACCCGGGCCAGGCGGTCGACCAGGCCTTCGATCCGGAACTCTTCCCCGTCCGCCCGCAAAGAGAACCCCAGCCTCTTCTCCACGGCCAAGGTGGTGTCCTGCTTGAACGGCGCATAGGCGCTGAAGTAATTGCGCACGCAGTCGCGGCCCGCGGCCTGATGGTGCTGCGGGCCGTACTCCTTGTGCCGGTTGACGACCGCATCCGACCAGCCGGAGCTCCAGGCCTGGTCGAAAACGGCCAGCGTCTCGTCCAAGGACAACTCGCGGCCGTGGATGATGCCGGCGTAGAGCTCTTCCAAGGCCTTGTGCACGCTGGAGCCCAGCAGGGTCTCGGCCGTCTCGACCCGGCGCCTCAATCCGTCCACGTAGCGGTAGCGGTAGCGGCGCGGGCAATCCTTGTAAGTGTCGAGCTTGGAAGGCGAGAACTTGCGCGAGGTGTCGGACTCGATATGCGCGCTGGGTTCGGAGGCCCCCCCCGCGAGCGGCGGACGGGCGGCCGGCCCCATGCCCGGCAGGGACGGCGTCCCGTCATCGCCCTGTGGCTCGGGGGCGGGCTTGCGCCGCATCCTAAAGGACCTCGAGCAAGGCGAAATTCAGGTACTCGGTCTCGGGCATGGCCAGGAGCACGGGATGGTCCGCGGCCTGGCCTCTCAAAGCCGCGAGCCGTGCCGGCTTGCGCGCCTTGGCCTGGGCGTAGCGGAGCATCCCCACGAAAGCCTCGCGGTCGACATGGTGCGAGCAGGTCGAGGTGGCCAGGAGTCCGCCGGGGGCCAGCGCCTTGAGAGCGAGGCTGTTGAGCTTGGCGTAGGTGCGCAGGGCTTTGGACAGATGCTTCTTGGAGGGCACGAGGCTGGGCGGGTCGAGCAGGATCATGTCCGGCCGGAAAGGCTGCCGGCCCGAGACGAAGCTTTCCAGGACGACCTCGGCGTCGGCTTCGTCGCAGGTGAGGAGTTCCGAGACCCCGTTCAAGCTGGCGTTCTCTTTGGCGAGCTCCACGGCCGGGCCGGAGCTGTCCACGGCCAGGACGGCTTTGGCCCCGGATTTGACCGCGTTGACCGCGAAAGCGCCGGTGTAGCAGTAGAGGTCCAGGACCGTGCGGCCCGAGAAGTAGGGCCGCAGATAGGCCCGGTTGTCGCGCTGGTCGAAATAGTGGCCGGTCTTCTGGCCGGCTCCGATGGGGACCCAGAACCGCAGCCCGCCTTCGTTGATGGCCACGCGCTCGGGCACGGTCCCGGAGAGCAGCCGGCACTCGCCGGGCAAACCTTCGAGCTGGCGCTGGCGGTGGTCGTTCTTCAGGAAGATACCGCGGGGGTCGAGGAGCTCCTTCAAGGCCGCCTCGATCAGCGGCAGCCTCGCCTCCATGCCGGCCGAGAAGACCTGCAGGACGATATAGTCACCGTAGCGGTCCGCGACCAGGCCGGGCAGGCCGTCGGACTCGCCGAAGGCCAGGCGGAAGGAGGTCTCGCCGGGGCAGGCCTTCTGGCGATAGGCCAAGGCCGCGGCGAAGCGCTTGTGGAAGAAGGCGGCGTCTATAGCCTCGACTTTGGCCGTCAGCATGCGCGCGGCGATGAGGCTGTTGGGGTTGTAGAAGGCCAGGCCGAGGCTCTCTCCGCCGGCCGTGAAGACCTGGGCGAGGCTGCCGGGCTCGGCTTTGCCTTCGACTTGGGCGATCTCGTTGGAGAAGACCCAGAGGTGTCCGGCCCGGAGCCGGTCTTCCTGGCCCGACTTGAGTTTCACGGTGATGAGGGTTTCAGTCTCGGGCATGGACTTGGTCTCCTGGCCGGGCCTGGAAGGCGCGGCTGAAATCTCCGTTGCGGATGGACAGCTCAAGATAGCCTGAAGATCCGATGAGCGCTAGGGGCTCTTTGGTCTTAGCCTCGGCGTAGTGGCGGCGCAAGGGCAGGCAACGGCCCTTGCAGGCGACCGAACTGGCGAAGGCCAGATGCTCGGGCCTGAGGTTCGTGATGGCGTTGCCGAAGCGGTCGATCATAAGGATCGATCCGCGCACGCCGCGTCTGTCCAGACTGGGCTCGGGGAACGGTAGGCGCTGGAAGTCCGCGGCTTGGGGACCGAGCTCTCTGGGCTTCAAGCCCGCGCCCAGTCTTCCGGCCACGGGCGCGAAGATGTCCCGGCCGTGGAAAGTGGCGCTGACCTGGGGCAGCCAGAGTCTGCGATTCTCAACGGAACGGACCTCGATGAAGGGCTCCTGGACCCAGCTTAGGAGGCCGTTGTCCGGGGCCAGGAATTGGTGCCGGGCTGTGCGGGCCCACAGGATGCGGCGCTGGGAGCCTACGCCCGGGTCCACCACGCAGACGAAGAGGCTGCCCTTGGGGAAGTAGGGCGCGCTCACGCGCAGGGTGAAAGCCGCGGCCGTGACGTCCTGCGGCGGGAGCTCATGGCCGAGGTCCACGATCGCGGCCTTCGGGCAGAAGGATAGGATGACGCCTTTCATCACTCCCACATAGGGGTCGTGATGGCCGAAGTCGCTCAGCAGTACGATGGGACCACTTTTCATATTTGGTTGCAGGAACGATAAGCGGGCTTGCGCCCCAGGCCCCCATGGGGGCGGGCACGCGCTATAATAGCAAAACGCCGTCGGAGCGAGTTCCCGGATCGGGCGGGACACGTCAGGCGGGCAGCGTCGAGGCAGAGCCGTGGCCGAGTGGTAATCATCAGCCGCCGGGACATCGACTGGTAAAATCGGAAGCGTCTTCAAGTTGGCGCTTGGGATCCAGGTCCTCCCTGTGTAGTACAATACTGACCCGAAGAATCCACTATGAAAAATTTCAGATCCATCTTTATAGCCGTCCTCATCCCGCTCTCGGCGCTGCCGACTCCTGCACAAACCCCGCCTTCGGATTCCCGCGCGCACGCCGCGGAGGTCCTCGACGACATCACCGCCGGCCGGTTCGAAGCGGTCGAAGCGCAGTTCGCGGACGAGGTCAGCGCGGCGCTGCCGCCCGGGATGCTGGCGCGGACCTGGGAGCAATTGACCGCCCAGGTCGGAGACTTCAAGCGCGCCGCGAAGGGGGCATCCCAGCAAATGCAGGGCAACCGGATCGAGACCCGGGTCTGCGTCTTCGAGCGCGCCACGCTCGACGCCGTCATCGCCTTCACCCCGGAGGGGCGCATCGCCGGCTTGCGCTTTGTCCCCCATCAGGAACCTGCGACTGCCGTCACCGCGCGCTCCGAGAAGAAGCCCACGACCTTTCGAGAGCAGCCCGTTAGCGTCGCCTTCCGGCACTGGGCCTTACCCGGGACCCTGAGCGTCCCGAAGGGCGCTGGCCCATTTCCACTGGTCGTGCTGGTTCACGGCTCCGGGCCTCACGACCAGGACGAGACGATCGGGCCCAACGCGCCTTTCAAGGACTTGGCCTGGGGGCTGGCCGACCACGGCGTGGCCGTGCTGCGCTACACCAAGCGCACCAAGCAATACGGACCGCAATCCAGCGACGACCCGCAGGCCCTCACCGTGCGCGACGAGGTGATCGATGACGCGCGCGCCGCCGTGGCCCTGGCCGCCAAGCAGCCGGCCATCGACCCCGGGCGCATCTACGTCCTCGGCCACAGCCTGGGCGGCTACCTGGCACCGAGCATCGCCCACGGCGACTCGCAGATCGCCGGGCTCATCATCCTAGCCGGGAGCGCGCGCCCCCTGCAAAGGATTGTCATCGAGCAAGTGCGCTATCTCGCCTCCGGCCTTCCGGTCGAGCAGGCGCAAGCTCAGATCGCGACCGCGGAGCGGGACGCCCAGGCCATCGAAAGCCCGACTCTCGCCAAGGGCCAGACGGTCTCGCTGGCGGGCGCCAAGGTCCCGGCCTCCTACTTCCTGGATCTGCGCGGCTATGATCCGGCACAGGTCGCGGCGCAGCTAGCGATCCCGATTTTGGTGCTGCAGGGAGCCCGCGACTACCAGGTCACCGCCGCCGACTATCACCGCTGGAAACAGGCTCTAGCCAAGCGCTCCAACGCCACCTTCAAGCTCTATCCAAGCTTTACGCATCTTTTCAGGGCCAGCTCGTCGCCCGGGACCGGGCTGGGCGCCCCGCAGGATTACGACATCGCCAGCCATGTCGACAAGCAGGTGATCAACGACATCGCGTCCTGGATCGCCGCCGGCCGGCCCTGACGCCTCGGCCCCTGATCCCCTCATCTATCCCTCGGGATGGAAAAGAACGTGATCACGGCGCCCGCCACCAGGCATGCGGCGATGACGTAGAGCGCTGCCGAGGGATTCGCTGAGAACGACTTCACCCAGATGGGGACGCTCGGCCCGACATAGCCGCCGAGATTCCCGATCGAGTTGACGAGACCGATTCCCGCGGCGGAAGCGGTGCCGGCAAGGAAGGCCGACGGGATAGGCCAGAAGATCGGCATAGATCCGATCACGCCGAGGGTGCCGATGGAGAGGAACGCGATCGACAGATACGGGTTGTGGGCGAAGACCCCACTGAGCGCCAGGCCCAAAGCGCCGGCGCAGACGCTTATGACGTAATGGATCCGCCGCTCTCCGGTGCGATCCGAACTGCGGCTGAGGAGGATCATCCCGACCACGGAAACGAAGTAGGGGATCGCGGTGATCAGTCCGACCTGGGAATAGCCCTTCACGCCGAGGGCCTGGACGATCGTCGGGAGCCAGAATGAAATGCCGTAGAGACCGATCATCAAGGTGAAGTAGATAGCGCAAAGCGCCCAGACTTTGCCGCTCTTAAAGGCGTCCATCAGCCGCACTTCGCTCTTGCACGCGTCCTCGGACTCGATGTTCCCGGCCAGCAGCGCCTTTTCATCGTCCGTCAGCCACTTCGCCTCCTGGATGCTGCTATCGAGATAGAAGAAGACCCAGATGCCGACGAGGACCGAAGGGATCCCCTCCCCCAGGAACAGCCACTGCCAGCCGGCGAGCCCCGCCTTGCCGCTCAGCCCGTCCATGATCGCTCCCGAAATTGGATTTCCCAGCACGCCCGAGATGGCGATCGCCGACACGAAGAGCGCGATCCTCGTCGAGCGCAGGCGCGACGGGTACCAGAGCGTCAGGTAGAAAATGATCCCGGGGAAGAATCCCGCTTCGGCGATCCCCAGCAGGAACCGCATCCCGTAGAAGGCCCGCTCACCCCTGACAAACATCATCGCGCTGGCGATGATGCCCCACGTAATCATGATCCGGGCGATCCACCTGCGGGCCCCGTACTTCCTGAGCAGGATGTTGCTCGGCACCTCGAAGAAGAAGTACCCGATGAAGAAAATCCCGGCGCCCGTCGCAAACGCGGCTTCGCTCAACGACAGGTCCTTCATCATCTGCAGCTTTGCAAAACCGACGTTCACCCTGTCCAGATAAGCCAGGATGTAGCACAGGAACAGGAATGGGATGAGGTGCCGATCGACCTTCGAATAGGTCACGGCTTCTAGGGCGGGGGATTCTTTCATTGGGCGCGCAGGCGCTATCATACAATACCTCGCGGGATGATGATCCCTCAACTGTCTGGGTCAAGTTTAGCGTAAGGTCATTTGATAGGATTGAATCAGTCGGGATCTTGGACAGCAAGGAGCTCCCCCATGAAATTGTCATTGGTTCTAGCCGCAAGCGTTCTTGGATTGTCCATGTCCGCGCAGGCGCAACAAGAAAAATCCGGCGGTTATGACGGCATCGCGGTCGAATCCTCCATTACAGGCGGCGGCAATATCGGGATGGGGTTGGTGCGTTACACGGAACAGACAGAGATTGGCTTTAGCGTTTCAGGGACTGCCGATACCGCCAGTGCCCAGACCAAATTATTCGTGCCCGTACTTTTTGGCGGCTGGCGAAAAGCCCTTGGGGAGAAAACCTATTTCTCTTGCGGCCTGGATTTGGTGGGCAGGTACGGCCGCGACGCGGGGCAGGCCATCAGCTCCGATTATGGGGCAGGGCCTTATGTTTCGCTTGGACAAGTCCTGACTCGGCATATCATGCTGGTGGGATGGATCGATCCTTATACCTATGAGTACGAGAAGAAGGGCGGCATCGCGACTTCCAAGAATGGTTTTTTTGACAACGGCGGTTTGGGACTTAGCTACCTGTTTTAGTTCGCAAGCAGGCCTGGCTGCGGCGGGGCCGCGCCTTGCAGCGGTTGCGCGGTGCGCCTGGCGGCCACGGACACCCTCGGACTAGACCAGCCGGCCTAATGCTTGTTGTCCGGCCTGGCCTGACTGACGTCCGCCTTGGCCCAGGCGCCGACGGTCGGATTTTCGTCAGGCCCCAGGACCGTGGCGACCTCCCAGACCCGGCAAAGCTGCGACTCCTTGATGTCCGGGTTCTTCCCGTTCCAGGAGTTGCGGGTCTGGAAGACCTTCCCGCCCTCTTTGTAGCCGATGATGGTGAAAGCGTGCAGAGCATGCGCAAGGCCCCGGAAGTTGCTCCATTCCGACAGGCCTACCAGATCCATGCCGATGGCGACCGGGCGCCCGGCAAGCAGTTCGTCCATGATGGTGTTCTTGGCGTCCGTGCCGCCGGCGCGGCATTTCTCCGTGTCGTCCCGAACCGCGGCCGAGGCCTCCGCAAACTTCCGATATTGGACGGTGAAGCCCTTCAGCTTCTCCTTGTAGCCGTCGCGCTCCTTCTCCAGGCTGGCGGACATGGCCTTGAGCTCGTTGAAGGCCTTGTCCTGCCCCGGCTTGTTCAGCTGGTTGAAATATTCCGCCTCGGTCGAGTGGCCGGTGATGATCCAGAAGAAGCCCCGCACCAGCGGGTCCATGTCGTCCTGCTCGTTGGTGTTCCGGATGGTCTTCATATCCGCCGCCCGCATCTGATTGCTCAGCGGGATATAGTTGCGCATGAACTTGTCGTAGCCCCAGCTCGATGACACCCCGGACTTGAGGGCGAAGGGGAGCTCGATGGAGGGCCAGGAGCCCTCCTCCACCGCGGCATCCACGGCCTTGCCCTGAGCGAACTCCGCCATGAGCCGGTTGTAGTCCTCGAAGGTGGGGCTGCCCTGGAGCTTGTAGCGGTAGAACAGGTCCGCCTCGGAGAAACGGACCGTCTCTTTGTATTTCCGGTAGTAGGCCGCTTCCAGCACCGCGACCGAGGCGAAGGTGTGGCAGGAGCCCACGTTCCTCTGGTTGCGCTTGGACTCATCGCTGAACTGGGCGCTGAGGTCCTTTTCCGCGAGCGCGGCCGCGGCCGGCTGGGCGGCCGGCGGCTGCAGACTGAGCTTGAGCTGGGAGGTGTCAGGGAGGGACCAGTCCGCCTGCGCCAAGGCCGGGCGGCCGGAAAGCACGAGAGCGAAGAGCGCGGCGAACACGGCTGCCATGGTCTTCATATCATCTCCTCCAGGCGTCTCCACAGCATGGCGCCGAAAGCCCTAGGTGCGCTTGAGTCCGCGGACCCAGAGAGACTTGGGCCCTATGACCCAGACCCGGATTTTCAATTCTCCTGCTCATCGTTAGTATATAATACGCTTGCGAGCCCACCAAAGGACCGGGGGATTGCAGGCAGAATAAGCTGGTTTCTCAAACTACGATCGACATGCTTGAACCAAAAACGCCTTAGGAGATCCCATGTCCGCTCACCCCAAGCTCGTAGAAATCGTGCGCCAATGGCGTGCCGGATTCCCCGACGATCAGATCCGCAAGACCCTTATCGAGCAAGGCGTCCCGGCGGCCGACGTCGACGAGGCCTTCGATCTCTCTGGACCAAAACCCGGCCCATCGACGCTCCCCGCTGACGCCGGCCAGGCTGTTGGAGGAGGGGCTATTCAGACCATGAGATCAGTCTTGGGATCTTTCACACGCCGTTCGGCTTTTTTCGCCGCGTTGGGCGTTCTTGACATCGGGTTATCGCTCGCCTGGCATCCATTCATGTTCGGGCAATTCCTGTTCGGAATCCTCATGGGATTGTCTTGGTTCGGATACAAGCGCTGCGCGGCCGATATCGGCTGGCTGTACGCCGGATATTCCCTGAGCGTTCCCCTCTACGGCTGCCTGATCATGATCTGGAAGTCGGCGCCGGCGGCGGCTGGCCTGAGAACCATGTTCGGATTAGGAATAGCGCTCCTCATCCCCGCAGTCGTTCTCGGCCTCCCCCAGATCATCATCGGGGCGGCTCTCGGCCGTCTGAGCAGCGGCATCGCTCGTCACGCCACGCCCCCGCGGGCCAAAAGCTCCTTGACCGCGCCCTTGTAGGCGTCGAGGTCGAAGCAGGCGGCCAGTTCCTTTTTGGAGAGCGTCTTGGTGACCGCCGAGTCCCCCTCCAATGCCTTCAAGAACGGCTCGCGCGTCTTCCAGGTCTTCATGGCGTTGCGCTGCACAAGCTCATAAGCCTCCTCGCGCGAGAGCCCCGCGTCCACCAGCCGCAGCAGGACCGTCTGCGAGAAGACCAGCCCGAGCGAGCGGTCCATGTTCTCCTTCATCCGCTCGGGATAGACCTGCAGCCCGTCCAGGACCTTCTTAAACCGCGCCAGCATGAAGTCCAGCGCGATGTGCGCGTCCGGCAGCACCACGCGCTCGACGGAAGAGTGGCTGATGTCGCGCTCGTGCCACAGGACGATATCCTCCACCACCGCCGCCTCGTAGGACCGCACCAGCCGAGCCAGGCCGCAGAGGTTCTCGCACAGGATCGGGTTGCGCTTATGCGGCATGGCCGACGAGCCCTTCTGCCCCTTGCCGAAAGGCTCCTCGGCCTCCAGGACCTCGGTGCGCTGCAGATGCCGGATCTCCAAGGCGAAGCGCTCGATCGCCGCGGCGGAGAGCACCAAGGCGTGGAAATACTCCGCGTGCCGGTCGCGCGGCACCACCTGCGTCGCCACCGGCTCGGGCTTGAGGTCCAGCTTGTCCAAGGCCCTGAGCTCGAGCTCCGGCCCCACCTGGGTGAAGCAGCCCACCGCTCCGGAAAGCTTGCCGAAGCCCACGACCTCTCGCGCGCGGCGCAGGCGCTCCATGTTGCGCAGGGCCTCCGCGTGCCAGCCCGCGAGCTTCACCCCGAAGGAGATCGGCTCGGCGTGCACCCCGTGCGTGCGGCCCACCATCCAAGTCTGGGCATGCGCGCGCGACAAAGTGCGCAGACGGCCGGAGACCTCCTCCCAGTCCTTGAGCAGCAGGTCCGCGGCCTCCCGCAGCTGCAGAGCCAGAGCCGTGTCCAGGATGTCCGAGGAGGTCAGTCCGTAGTGCAGGAATCGGTTCAAGGCCGGGGCCGAGTCCTTGATCCGCGCGCTCACGGCCGAGAGCAGGGCGATCACCTCGTGCCCGGATGTCGCCTCCAGAGCCATGACGTCTTCGTGGAGCCCCTGGTGCGCCGCGGCCTTGAAAGCCTTGAGCTCGGCCGCGGGGATGCCCTTGAGCGGGGCCAGCACCTCCAGGAAGGCTTCCTCCACGCGCAGCATGATCTTGAGCCGGTTGTCCTCGGCCCAGATGCGCGCCATCTCGTCGCGAGAGTACCGTTCGATCATGTCAAGACCTCCACTAAGCCTTCGCTGTGCAGGCCCGCCTCATGTAGGCCGGGCTCGGACGGGCGCGCTCATCACGGGTCAAGCCGTCTCATTCCCCTTCGACCGGGCCGACCGCCGGGTTCTTGCTCGCGTCGGTCAGCGGCACCCGATCCGCGCACTGCGGGCAGGAATCCGGAGCGAAGACCTGGAGCGGATAGGAGATCAAGGTGCGCACGGGCACGCAGAGCGCCAGGCCCTTGACGGAACGGTCCACCACGCCGCCCACTCCCGCCACCTTGCCCCCGTACGCCTGGATCAAGACCACGATCTCGGCCGTCAGGCGGCCGGTGGTCAGGACGTCCTGGACGATCAGGACGCGCTCGTCGCGCTCGATGCGGAAGTCGCGGCGCAGGGCCATCATCCCGCCGATGCGCTCCGTGAAGATCGCCCGGCACTTCTTGGCGCGCGCCACCTCCTGGGCCAAGACCACGGAGACCATGTTGGGGGCGATGATCACGTCGACGTCCTGGGGGAACTTAGCGGCCAGGGCCTTGGCGATGCGCTGGGCCACGTGCGGGTATTGCAGGACCAGGGCGGTCTGCACGTAGACCGGACTATGCAGGCCGGAAGCCAGATGGAAATGGCCGCTCACCACAGCGCCGTGCTCCTGCAGCAGTCCCAACACGTCCATCTTGTTCAGTGCACCCATGTTCCCTCCATGCGCACGTCAGTGCGCTGGCACTGGCAACGTGGCGTAAGGGAATCGCCACGGCTGTCATGTGCCCCACTCACAATTGCCGGAGCTTGTCCTGCGCGGCATAGCGCTTCTTGGCCTTGGCCCGCGCCTCGTCCAGGGCTCGCTCGATCTCGTCGCTCGCCATCTTGCTCATGCGCGGCTCCAGATCGGGCAGGCTGAGGTCGCCCTTGACCCGGAAAGCGATGGCCGGCCGGCCCAACTCGTCGACCCACCACTCGGGCAGCTGGCCCTGATAGCTCGACAGACGGGTCCTGATGTTCATGTCCACGGTCTCTTTGCCGAAATCCGCTTCCCCATCCGCGAAAGCCACCATCTGCGGGCTATCCACGTGGAACAGGCGCGTGGTGACCACGCCCTGGCGCAGGCCGTACTCCCCCTCGATGCGCGAGAAGTCCAGGCTCTTGGGGTAAGCCGTGGCCGTGCTGAAGACGGAGAGCTTGTTCATCTTGTGCATGTAAATGAACGGGAGGAAGACTATTCTAAGAAATTTATTGGAGTCCTGTACCGCCGGGATGTCGCCGACCCGGCCCGGGCCGAAGCTCACCCGCACGTCGCCGTTGACGCGCTTGAGGCTCGGAGACACGCCGCGGATGTCCCAGAGCAGGTCCACGTTGTTGAAGGCGAAGTTCTTGTGGGCCACCGAGCCGACGGTGATGTGCCCCAGGGTGTCCGGGAAATGCTTGGGGATGGCGTACTTGAAGGTGCGCAGCCAGGTCCGGGTCTGGTCCGCCGCGCCACGCGCCGTATTCGTGGAGACCTTGGCTGCGATCTCGCCGACCAGGGCCTGCGCCTCCTCCCAGCGCACCCGATCGATCGAGCCCTTGATCGCCACCTCCTTGGGGTCCTTGAGGTTGCGCACCTCGGCCTTGAGGGACACCTTGGAGTCGAGCAGGCGCAGGCTCAGGCGGTCGAGCCGCAGATCGTCCTTCTTGAGTCTCGCGGCGACGGAGAGCTCCGAGAAGGGGTGGGAGTAGAGACGCCCCTCGCCGCCCGCCACCGCGAGCGAAACGTCGTCGAGGCCCTCCGATGCCGCCAGCGAGACGTCCCCCCCATCGATCATGAAATCCCGGAAGCGCCCCGCGGCGCGGCTGACCTTGAAGCTGCCTTTCCAGACCTCCAGCCGGCTCCAAGGCCCGGCCACGCCGATGGTCCCGCTCAGGATGCCCTTGAGCCCCAAACGCCGCCAAGCCGGATAGGCGTCGCCGACCTGGCTCAGCGGGAATTCCGCCACGCTGGCCTCAGCCTTGAGCGTCGCCGAGCTGAAATCCACCAGGCCCATGGCGCTGGCGGAGAGCGGGGCGGCCTCCACGCGCAACTGCCGCACGCGCAGCCGCTTCGCCGCCAGAAAGGCGGCGCGCAGCTGCCAGCGGCTCGCGGGCAGCCGCAGGTCCAGCTCCCGGCCCAAAAGCCGCCGCCACTCCTCGGGCCCGAGAGCCGGCAGAGACGCTTCCAAGTCCAGGTCGGACGGCGGCAGCCCGGTGGCGACGCCCGAGCCGCGGACCGCGATGCCGTCCACGGTGAGGGCGACGCGCTTGGCGCGCAGGTAGGCCTGGCTCCATTCGTAACCGGCCAAGGACGCCTCGCCATCGACGGTGATCCGGCTCTTGAGGGTGCGGCCGCGGAAACTGCTGGAATTATCGCAGGCGGCCGCGAAGACGAACGGCCGGTCCACGGCGAACCGGGCGACCGACAGGCCCACGTTCTCGAATCGGTAGCTGGTGTCCTTGAGCCGGTCTTCGACCGTGATCAGCCCCTGGTCGATCTGCGTCTGGTCGGCGGCCAAGGACAGGGGCAGCGAGAAGCGGCCCAGGGGCATGGCGCGCACGGCGCGCGTGGAGGTGAAGATGTCGGCCAGGTTCCAATGCCCGGCCGTGTCGCGCACGAGCTGGATCGAAGGCGCGACCAGCCTGACCTGGTCGAGCTCCAGACGGCACCGCAGCAGGGCCGAGAGCTTGACCGTCACCAGGACCGTCTCGCTGGTCAGCAGGTACTGGCCCGGCATGTCCGGCCGCTCCACCACGCGCAGGCCCTTGAGCTTGACCCCGTGCGGACCCAGGAGCACCTTGTCGATCTGGACCGGACGGTGCAGGAGGTCCTGAAGCTGGTCCACGAAGACCGAACGCACGCGTTCCTCGTTGTAGGTGGCGCGCAGCCCCAGATAGACGGTCACCGCCAGCAGCACGGCGAGAAGGAAAAGGAGTCCCAGGCCCCGGAAGACGGCGTGGATGAGATAACCGAGGCCTTTCCAGGAATAATAGAAGAAACCGCCTTGGCCTTGCCCCCCCATAGGAATCGCCGGTCATTCTACCAAATGCGCCGTCGCAGCCGGCCTCCGCTGCTGCCCATGACGCCCCACGCACTTCCTGAGGGGCGCAAGGGCGGCGGCGCATCCGCACCGCTGTAACAATTCTGCTATTGCGCGGAATGGATCGGCCTGTTATATTATTCACAATAATCCCATGAGAATCCTGTGGGCGTCGGTCTTGAGCCTGGGGCTCTGCGGCACGGTCACCGCCTCAGCTCAGCCCCGCGGCGCCGCGCCCGCGGCGATGCAAGCCCCCCATCCGGAGAGATTCGTCAATTGGCCCCCCCCCCCGGCTTTCAGCGCGCCGGAGTTCCAATCCCTCCTGCAGCGCTTCGTCAACGAGCAGTACCTCAAAAGCTTCCGTCGCCTGGGAATCGAGGACGATTTTGACCATGGGCATCTCCTGTTCGATGCGCGCTCGCCCCAGCGGCCCGTCGCGATCCTCTACCACACCCAGGAGCTCAGCGGGGACGCCTCCATGGACCCGCGGGCCCGCAACTGGCTCCAATGGGTCGACCGCGGCACGATCGAGGACGCCTCCCGCTACGAGCGCAAGACCTACCCGCATTCAGCCTCCTGGGACTGGTTCCTCCTGAGGGAACTGGCGGCCCTGCGCCAGCGCCACACCATCCTCGACAAGATGCTCGACCCGGCCCTGCTCGGCGTCGAGGTCTCGGAAAGCCGCCAATGGGTGTTCACCCGCGTGGGCTGCGACGCCGCAGCCGCGACGCTGCCCGGCGCCAACCTCATCCGGGTGGTCCTGCCCGCCGGACCGTCCGTCTGCCTCTCCCTCAGCCAGTCCTGACCCGCGCCCGCCCGCTTGACGAGGATTTGACCGCTGACGGCCATACTATCTTCAGGGGATCCCCACAGAGAGGTGGCCGCTATGAAGAGGAGTCCGCGAGCGGTTCTGGCCCTGGCGACCGCGTTCCTGGCCGGGCTGAGCGCGGCCTGCGCGAGTGTATCCTTGCGCTCTCCTGAATCGCGCCGTTATTTCGCCGAGGCCGTCATCGAGAATTGGTCCGACTATTCCCGGCTCCAAGCGGCCAAGCTCATGCAGCAGTATGGTCCGCCCGACCAAGTCAAGCACGCCGAGCTGGTCTGGAACGACAAGGGGGTCTGGCGGAAGATCCGGGTCTGGGACGTCACGCCGTATTATGATTCGAATATCGGAGCGCCGGACCTGGAACAGACCATCTCCTACCCTGTCCTGCCCGAGCTGCGCGGGCAACTGGCCGCGCTGAGCGGCGGGCTCCGGGTCTCTTCCGACGGGACCGAACTCTCGGCGCGCGGGGTCAGCGAGGAGAGCAACCTCTTGACGCTGAACCTGGCCGACGAGATCGTCCTGGGCCGCAGGACGCCGGAGGATGCGAACCGTTTCTACAAAACGACCCTGCAGCTCTCGCTGGCCGGGAAGGGCTCGCCCTATACGCAGCGGCTCCTCTTCACGCCGCCGCCCGCGCCGCCCAAGCGCTGACCCCGCGTTCCGCGGGGCGCGCGCAGACTCTTAAGAAGGGGAGCGAACTCCTTCTGGGCGTAACGGCTGACCCGCTCATCGTGACGCGAATAGCGGGCCAGGAATCTCTCTGCGAATGGAGTCAACTCCGCGCCTCCTTTTGCGGCGCCGCCCCGACTGCGCAGCAATAAAGGACGGCGGAGTCTGCGCTCCAACCGTTTCAGGATGGAATGCGCTTTGACATAGGACATGTCCATATCCTGCGCGGCTTTGCTTATGGAATGCAGCCGACGGATGCGGGTCAGAAGCCAGACCAGGCCGATGCCCATGAAAGGTTCGTTGCTCTCATCGAGAAGGCAGACCCTGGCACGCACTTTCATCAAGACAGATGGTAGCAAAAACCTCGACGAAGGGGCTCCCGCCCGATTTGATGGCGTCGTTGATGGGAAGAACGGCCGTCAGAATTCCCAGGCCACGGTGGCCTTGCCGGTACGGCCCGGAGCCAGGTCCGTCTCGCTCTCTTGATAGCGCTTGTTGAGAGCGTTCTCCATGGCAACCGAAACGGTGAACCCGGCGCCCAGGCGCCGCCAGACCTTGAAGGCCAGCGTAGAATATGGGCTTATGGCCTGCGTATTAGCGTCGTCATAGAATTGCCCGCCTTTATAGCGCCACGACGCCGAGGTATTGAGCCAAGGGAAACGCCATGCGGCGGAAGCCGTGGCTTGGTTCTGCGGAGCGTCAGCCAGGTACAGTCCGTTCAAGGCCGAGTTCTGCTTGCAGTTGCTGATGCGCGAACGGTTGAAAGTGTAGCTGGCGCCGAGCGTGGCCGGACCGGCAGAATATGTGGCCTCAGCCTCGGCTCCGTAGATGTCGACTGCGGCGACGTTCTGGCTCTGATACACAGGATACGGCTTGTCGAGCGTGACGGTTGCCCCTGTGTTGATGGAATAGATGAAATCCAGCCCTCGCGAATAGAACAGGCTCGGCGAGAATTTGAACCCCGGCATGGGGACATAATCCGCGCCCAACTCGTAGGTGTCGATCTTCTCCGGCCCGAGGTTCGGATTGGCCAGGCTATAATTGCTTTTCTTGACCAAGTTCAGCACCATGTCTTCCAGGCTAGGCTGCCGGAACCCTCGGGAATAAGACAGATAGGCACTGAAGTTATCAGCGAGCCTCTGACGGACCGAAGCCCTCCAGGTCAAGGCGTCCCAATTCTGGGTCGTCAGGGGGCCGGTCACTATGGCATAGTTGGGATTGCTGTAATAGCCATCATAGAAATGCGCCGCGTCATAGCGCAGGCTCGCCAAGATCGCAGGCCCGCCCTCCCAGGGCTTAAGGTCGTCTTGCAGATACACGGCATAAGTATCCATCTTCCCGTCATCATTGAGTGAGACAGAAGTGGCCTCGTAGAGGTCCACACCGGCGACCCGGCCGGCCTTGAAATCGCTGCCCAAGGTCAATTTCTGCCCAAAAACGAGCGGCTGGGTGATACTTCCGGAGAAGTCGTAATCCCTCCGATCCACGACCGTATCGACGCGCTGGTAATTCGTCGTCTTGGTGGGCGGGGTCTCACTGAGCCGACGGTAAAGCTCCTGCTGCCGGTAGGCGAGCAGGCGCCAGTCTGCATCTCCAAGCTTGCCTTCGCCGCTGACGCGGTAGGTGTCGAGCCCGAAGCGCCGGTTCGCGCCGTCAGGGGCCTGAATACGCGTCCCCTCCCCGCGGATGTCGTCTGAAGCGGTGTATTCGAATTCTGTGCGTCCTGTTTTCCATTCATAACCGCCCAGGGCCGCCGCGCCATGTTCCTCGTAGTATCTATTGATATAGCTGGTATAACTATTCGTCCTCAAGGCCTCGGGGGTGGAATTATACCCATCGCTGTGCCCGTGGAAGCCGTAGCCGCGCAGATAGAAAGCCGAGGCAGTCCCGGAAGATCTGGCGGCCACCATTCCTCTCTGGTTGTCGGTCTGGTAGGACGCCACCTCCCCCACCGCGAAGGCCTCGACCTTGCGGCGAGGCCGGCGGGTGATGATATTGATGACCCCTCCCACAGCGTCGCCGCCGTAGATCGAAGAGCCCGGCCCCTTGAAGACCTCGATGCGCTCGACCATCTCGACGGGGATGCGGTTCCAGTTGACGCTGCCCGTGGCCGAGGTATTGACTGGGATGCCATCGACGAGGACCAAGGTCCGGCCCTGCTGGGATGTGGACAGCCCGCGCAGAGAGACTACGGAACTGAAAGAATACGCGCCGTCCTGACGACTTTGAGTCACACCGGCGACGTAGGCCAACGCTTCGTCCAATTTCCCGATGGAAAGCCGCTGCAGGTCAGCCGCGGTCACCACCGTGACGCGCGCCGGCAGGTCCGCCAGCGGCCGCTCATAGCGCGTCGCAGTCACCACCATATCGTCGAGCTTGGGCGAGGTCTGCGCCATGGCCATTGCCGGGGCAAGCGCCAACATGACCGCAGCCGCACATGATGGATACGAGCCTTTAAATGGATATTCCATAGCGATATATATTCACATATATATCGGAACGGGTCAATCGCCCTCGGCGAGGATCAGCGCGCGAGATCAGCTGCGTCTATTCGTATGCCGCCGCCAGCCAGGATAGCGTCCGTCGCCACTTGCCCAGCCTCCAAGACCGGAGCATCAACAAGGCTCCACCTCTTCTTGACCTCATTTACCAGACAGCTCCGGACCACCCAGACCATGGGCTTGCGGCGCTCGCGCACCAAAACATCGAGTTCTTCCGCCCAGCCCCGGCCTTGGAGCTCCAGATAGCCCACCTCATCCACGAAGAGGACATCCACGCCATGTCTTCGCGCGTCGGACAGCGCCTGCCGGCCGATGCGAAGCCCTTCAGGAGAGAATCTGAATGGCCCCACGGCGGGCCAATCCTCGCCCCCCCCCCGCCGGCAGAGCAATCGGCGTTCTCCCGCGCGCAAGTCCACGATGTCGAAGCCCTCGCGCTGGCCGGCGTCCCAGAGGCCCGGCGCGTGGATTCCCCCGACAGACAATCCCGCGCGTCTGATGTCATGGGCCAAGCGGGAGACCGCGGAGGATTTGCCGGTCCCTTGTCCGCCGCTGATGATGATCACGCGCCCTATGGACAGACCTTCCAGCAAGGCGGGCGCGCGGGCCACGGCATTCCTGAGAGCGACCGCGGGGTTTTTAAGGAATACCGGAGCGGAGGGAAGTCCCGCCATAACTTCGGGCAACGTCTCGAACGCCTGCTCCAGTGCGTGAAAAAAGACGCCTGCGCCGCGGCGCTCCATCCATGAAACCAGGAGCGGATTGCACAATTCCTCGCCGATGCAGGAGAACCCCAAGGTGAGCATGACGGCACGCAACCCCATCCGCACTCCCGAGTCCCATCGGCCCATCAGCAGGCCGGCCAGGGCCGCGACGACAAAAATGCCGGTCCACAGGCCGACGCGCGACATGATCGCGCGCGCGCGCGCATATCCCGCGACACAGAGACACGCGTAGAACAATGCGACGCAGAGGCAGACCCAGAGGGACACGGTCTGGCCCATGCTCATGGCGGCTATGACGAAGAGGACATGAAGGATGAGGGCGGTCAGGGAATAGGCGCGGACAGCATGGTCCCGGCGTGGCGCCGGCGTCCTTGGTGGGGCCGTGGCTGCCAGAACTGACCCTGCGCTGGCACTCTGCCGGCCGATGCTCCAGCCGATGACTGCGACCATACCTCCGCCAAGGAAATGCGTAGCCCAAAGGAGGAAAAGCGGCGTCCAGGGACTGCCCGAAGAACGACCCATCCAGGAACGGAGGTGCTCAAGGCTCCCGGTATAAAGCGCCCAGGTCTCCGGACCGTAGAACAAAAAGATGTTGCCTATCTTATGAAGCAGCGCCCAGGACATGGCCAAACCACCGCCCAGGGCATACCCTACCAAGTTGGCGCCGGCGAGGAACACGCCGGCTTCGAGCAGGAATCCCTCCATGGAGATCGCGATCATGGGCCCGAGGATCACCGCGCTCGGCGACACGGACTTCATGGCGGCACAGATGAGTCCTGCCCTCCAGATGAGCCCGCGTTCAGGCCATAGCACATGCCCTGCCACGAGCATCGCGATCCCGATCCCGGTAAGGATCTGACCGCCCAACGGAATCCGGGCGTTATGGATGAAGCTCCCCAGAACGATCTCCGAGGCGGCCCAGAGGCTGCCCAGGACCGCGGCCTTGCGCCAAAGGTGTGTTTCTTTTGGCTTGGTCATAGGGGCGAGAGGTTGACCTTGCGCGCGCACCTGCCGTAGAGATGCCTTGCGCTGGCGCCTTGGGAGAGGAGGTCCAAGGCGTCATCCGGGGCAGTCAACACGCAGCCGCTGGCCATGCGCACGTTCCTGCGGAACAGGGCATCCGGGATGATGCTCCCGGAAGGTCCGACCACGATCGCAGAAGCGCCAGATCGGAGCATACTCAACAGCCCTTCCAGAGTGCCGTTGGCGACCGTCAGTCCCGTGACGATGAGCAGGTCCGACTCCGGGATGACCTCCGCTGCCCGCTCGGCAGGGACGTAGTACGGCAGGTCCGCCTCGCGCAGCGCTGACTCCCGGAGCTCCAGCACCCTCAACCTCGCGAGGCCTGCGGACTTGAGGCGGTCGATGTAAGAATGGAAGGCGCCGACGAGCGTGACGCTCATGCCGGGTCGGATATCCGACAGATCGAGAGCGTCCCGGTCGAATACGGCGCGGTATCCGCCGCCGGCCAGCCACGGCGCCGACAGGGCGTTCATCGCCGCGACCGCCAGACAGCGTCGAAACGGCTCCTCCGGGAAGGGCTCGAGCAACGAAAGGACCGGGGTGCCGCAAAGGGTCCCCGGGGGCGGGTCCTCCCGCTCTTTCCTGGAGTGGCAGCCATCCTTGCGGGGCGTGCCTGCGATCCCTCCGCTGCCGTCGGAAAGCCGGACCCCGGAGAAGACGATCCCCACCACTGCCCTCTCGACGCGCAGACGGGCGATGGCTCCCCCATGCAGAGCGCGCAGTCGAGCGAGGGCCTCGCTTAGGATGGCGTTGTCCACAACCGATATATTATCGCTTATATATCGTCCGCTCGGAACAAGCCGGCGACGGCGCCGCCGGCCGCCTGCACCGGCGCTGATTCACCCTCGCCTGGAGACCTCCTCATAAGCCTGCCGGCTGGCTCTCAGGGCGGAACTCAACTGCTCCGCCTTGTGCTGCCCCTGCTGCTTGACCCGGGCGAGGATCTCGGAGCCCTCATCGCGCTTCTCCTTGAGCCACTCGCCGACCTGCTCACGGGTCTGCCGGCCCTGCTGGGGCGCGAAGAGCACGCCCGCCACGGCGCCGAAAGCGCCGCCGATCGCAGCGCCGGTCAAAAAAGAAGACCAATTTACGATCTTTTCCCGGTTCATCATAATATCGTCCTCCTATAGGATCCTGGCGACGCCGCGAGCCTTGCGGCATCCAGGAGCCTGCGGCACGGTCCCGCCGATAGGTTAAGCCTGTGCGGTTAAAATAAAATCAAGTCCGGGCCCGACGCTAACGCGCGCCCGAAGCCAGGGCCGCCGCGGCCGCGGCCACGGGCATCCACAGGTTGTCGTTGAAGAACCTCGTGGTGGGCAGCAATTCCACGAGAGTGGCCGCGAGGGCCGCGCCGGCCGCGGGCCAAGGCCCCAGTCCCGCCGCCAAGCCGACTCCCAGACAGACCAGCAGGCACGCGAGGCTGCCCTCGACGGATTTGTCCGAGCCCGGGAAGCGATGGCGGCCCCAGGCCTTGCCGACCAGAGCCGCGGCCGCGTCTCCCAAAGCGAGGCACAGCAAGGCCGCAGTCACCACGCGGGGCCGGCGGCCGGCGATGAGGATCGTCGTCAGGCAGCCCGCCGTGGTGTGGAAGATCCCCGAATAAGAGCGCTGCTCCGTCTCCCGGATCATGCCCCGGAAGAACCCGGTCAGCGCCCGGTTGAGCCGCTCCGATGCGAAGCGCCCGGCCTCCACCGCGGCCACGAAAACCAGCCAGGCGGCCAAGGCAACGAGCACTCGCGGGTAGCCGATGAGATAAAAAGCCGCCAGATAGACCAGCGAGAGCATGTGGAAGGCCTTGCGGCCGATCTCCCTGCGCAAGTCGGTCATGAGGGCCGCCACAATCCAGGATAGCCCTTCTTGATGGGGCCCAGCGCTCCCTTCAGGAACCGATAGTTCCAGGCCCAGAAACCGGCCGAGAGGTGCAGGACCTGCCGCAGGGGTCCGGCCATGGCCACGGCCCGCGGAAAAAGGGCCTTGGTCAGCGCCATGACCACCAGCCCGTTGCAGAGGGCGATGACGGCCAAGGAAAAGACCACCCCGCCGGCGGCGGCCAGGTCGGGCTGCCGCCGCTGCCAGAGGCACTCGGCGGTCATGAACAGGTGGCCCGCCAAGGTCGCGCCCATGAGGGCCAGGAATACTCCCAGCCCCAGACGGCCCGGAGCCAGCCACTGGAGCAGCCGGTAGCCGACCACCACCAGGACCGTGTAGATGGGCACGCAATAGGGCGCCAGCGAGATGAAGGTCCCGGACCGCGACAGGTCCACATGCCCGCCGTCGCTGCGGACCTCCATGCCGTGCACCTCGGCGCCGATGGACCAAGCGGCCAAGACATGGGTGAACTCATGCCCGAACACATAGATCCAGCGCAGAGCCCTCAAGGCCCGCGCCCCGCCAGCCCGGCCGCGGCCTTCCGCCGCCAGGCCCAGAAGCCACAGCCCGGCGGCGGCTCCGGCTCCCGCCAAAAAGGGCCAGGCCGAGGGCGCATGCGCCAAGAGCGCGCCCAATGACTGCGCCGCGGCGAAGACCGTCAGGGCCGCGGTCGGCAGCAGGGCCAAGCCTAGGATGAGCCGGATCACTCCAGCATGTAATCCTGATGCGGGATTTTCTTGGCGTCGAGCTCTTTCTTCCAGAGCTCCTTGGCCACCGCCATCTGCCGCCGGGAACGGACCACCCAGCGGCTCTCCGGGGGCGAGAAGAGCTCCACGGCCGTCTGGAACCAGACGTAGGCGTACTTGAGCGAGCTCTCCTTCATGGCCTCGTCGCGCTCGAAGCGCGCCAGGGCCAGCCGCTCTTCGAGTTCCACAGCGGTGAGGCGGCCGGCCGCCTCGTCGGTCTGGAGGCGCGCTTGCTTCTCGGCCAAGAACCTGTCGAGGGACGCCGCCTTCAGTTCGGGACGACGGTCCCACTCCAGATACTTCTCCCCCTCCTGATAGGCCGACCGGGCGCGCAGCCAGACGTCCGCGTAGACCACGCCGTAGACGGCCAGGATGCCAGCCAGGACGGTCAGCGTCGCCCGGCGCAGGTCAGACACCGCTCGCCGCGCGCCCGCCTCAGGGACTCCCGGGCGCGCCGTCGACTTCCGGGGGGTGGGTCTTGAGGATCTTGTGCAGGGTCATGGCCAGGACGGCGGTCTTGAGAGGCTTCTCCATGAAATCCATGACGTTGGATTCCTGACGGATCAACTCCGCCGTGGTCCGATCGGTGTAGCGGCCGGTGATGATGACGATGGGGATCTTCGCCGTCTCGCCGCTCTGCAGCTGGCGCAGGACCTCGAAACCGCCGTAGCGGGGCAGCATGAGGTCCAGGAGGATGAGGTCCGGCAGCATGGCCTGGATCTTATTGAGGCCCTCCTCCCCGTCGCCCGCCGTCGCGACGCGGAAGCCTTCCTTCTTGACCACGAACTCCAGGAGGTCCCGCACGCTCTCGTCGTCGTCGACGATCATGACGAGCTTGTCGGAGCTCTTGGCGACGCCTTCATCCTCGGCCATGCCAGCAATTAAACCATTTGGCCTCCGGGCGTTCAAGCGGGCCCGGAGCGACGCCGCACGACACGCGAAGTCAGAGGACCTCGATGATGACGAACTCCTCCAGGGGTTCCCGGCTGATGGTGAAAGGCAGGAAGCCGGAGATGCTGGAGTAGAACCCGCCCTCGCCCCCCCAGCCGCTGATCAGGCGCAGAGGCAAGGCGCAGTCCACCCTCAAGGTGAGGACATTGCTCAAGAGCGGCCGGCGCGGCGGCGCCAGACGGAGGTTGGTGCGGGAGGACACCACCACGTCCCCGCGTCCGACGCGGTCCCAGCTAGCCTGGCTCCCATCCATCTCGCGGGCCCCGGATTCCAGGAGGTAATGGCGCAGGCCCAGATGCGCGGCGCACCAGACCCGGCGGCCCTGCGTCAGGTAGCGCGCGGTGACCTCCGCGGCCATGGCTTTCTGCGCCCCCGCATACCGCCAATCGACCCAGGCCACTGCCAGGGCCAGGGAGAGCGTGACGGCGAGGGTGGCGCCATAGAGCCGCGTCAGGGCCCGCCGGGGCAGGCGCGGCTCCAGGCCGGCCGCCCCGGAGAAGACCATCGGCGGCAGGAGGAACAAGACGGTCCTTGCCATGATGCTCCAATACGAGAAAGTCAGGACGCCCGCCGAAACCAGCCAGGCCGCCCAGAGCCCCCCCCCGCGCACGCGCCCGGAGCCGGCCAGGACCTGCGCGAAGCAGCACACCGCGCCCCACGCGAAGAACGCGCCCATGAGCCGGTCTACGATCCTCACTCCGGGCGCCAGATCGAGCCAAGGTGAGAACAACGCCGCGGCCACAGCCGCGGCCGCGGCCCAAAGCGCGGTCCGACGCCGCGAGCCCGGCGCGGCCAGGAGCGGCCAGGCCAGCGCGCCAGCGGAGCAGCCGCCGGCACAGGCCAAAAAAGACCGGGTCCGATGCGACCAATGGGACCAAAAGGCGTGCGCCGCCCCGCTGGAGACGGCGCCCACCCCGCGCAGGACGGCGCCGCCGGTGGCCAGGTCGCGGACCAGGAAGCCGCCCAACCCCAGCACGGCCAGGCCGCAGTAGCCGGCGATGCGCCGCGCGGACGCGCCCCGACTCCAAAGGAAGAAGGCGGCGACCGGCAGCAGGAAGACCGCGAGGTATTTCGACAGGAGGGCCGCGTCCAAGAGCAGGGCCGAGGCCACCTGCCAGCCGGGACTGTCCTCGTCGCATCCGCGCACCAGGGCGTAGAGCGCGGCGAACCCGAAAGCCGCGGCCAGCTTCTCGGTCATGAGATGGTTCATGTTGACGAGATAGGCGGGAGAAGACAGGACGATGAGCGTGGGCAGCAGCGGCCTCGCCAGGAAGCGCGCCGCCAGGAGATAGAGCGACAGGGCCGCGACCAGGTCCAGCGGGAAGAAGGCCAGGCGCATGGGCAGCTCGCCGCCGCCCGTCGCACGGAGCGCCCCGGCGAGGAGATAGAGCAGCAGCGGCGGATTGTTATTGATCCGGGGCCAAGGGATGGCGCCGATGTCGCTGGCGGCTCCCCCGGGCAGCGGCCCGCCGGGCCGACGCAGGATCTGCCGCGCCAAGTCCAGGAAGAACGGCTCGTCGATGTGATAGGCCTTGGCCCAGAACGGCGCCATGATGAGCAGCGTGAAGACCGCCACGATGAGGATGTCGCGCCTGCGCTCGCCGGTCATGAGCTCAGAGGTAGGTCGCCAAGGATTCGAAGTAGCCCGCAGGCCAGGCCCGCCGGATCAAGGCCAAGGATCCGAGCAGGTCCCAGGTCCCGATCACGAGAGCCGCGGCCCCCGCCGCCGCGCACAAGGCCAGAGCCGGCAGGCGGGTCGCCGGATCCGGGAGCTCGACCGCCAACAAGATGGCGGCCGGCGCGGCCAGGGTCATGAACCGCGCGAAACCAGTGCAGGCCCACGGTCCAGCCAAGCAGAGATTGAAGGCCAGGACGACCCCCAACCAGCACACCAGGGCCCATTGCCTAGACCGCAGGCGGACCCAGGATGCGGCCAGGACCGCCGCGTAAAATCCGACGGATGCCGCCAAAAGCTCCCGGCGCAGCCGGACCGGCCCCGGGAAGGGCCACGTCGACGAGAACAGGCCGCGCGCCAAGGCCACGCCGGGAAGCTGCAGCAGGGGACCTCCGAATATCTCCCTCTGCACGCGCAGATTGATCCAGAACTCGTGGAAACGCAGACCCAGATAGCCTTGCATGAGGGCCAGGGGCAGGACGCTGGCCAGATACGGCAGGAACATCCTCAGCCCGCGCGGGCCGTGCCTCCCGACCAGGACGGCCAGCATCACCAACAGGATCAGGAAGCCCGATTTCTGCGTGACCATAACCAGCGACGCGAAGACGACGGCCCAGGCCATATCCTCGGCCAGGAACCGGTCGAACGCGGCCAGGAAGAGGCATACGAACACGGGTTCCACGAAATTCAAGCTCCCGGTCAGCACCCAGGTCGGCGGGAAGAAGATGTACAGCGCCGCGGCCAGCAGGGGCCGGGAGCTCCGGAGTCGGGCCAGCCGGTAGAGCAGCACCACGGAAAGGGCGGCCGCGATCTGGGAAACGGCCAAGGCGCTGACCCGGCTGTCCCGGATCACGAAGCCGGCCAGACGGATGAGGAGCGGATAAAATGGGAACCAGCCGGTGAAATACTCGGAATTCCTGAAGGCCGGGAATATCTCGTGGATGCCGACGTAGAGCCGCGGATAGGACTTGGAGATGAGCAGGTAGACATGCCCATCATAGTAGAGGGCCAGGTCGCGCCAGGGCAGACCGGAAAACGCGCTGGCCAGAGCCAGGAACGAGAGCCGGAAAGCCAGGGCGAGCAGGAAAAGACCGGCCCAGCAGCCGCGCGGATGCCCGCGCGCCCAACGTTCGAGCCTCTCCCAGACCCCGATGGCGGGGACCGGCAGGGAGCCGGACGGCACTAGAGGTTGGTCGTGACCAAGGTCTCCGTGGCGTCCACGCCGTCGACGCCCCTCACCTTGCTCACCACCAGGCCGCAGAGCTTGTCCATGGTATCCGCGTCCGCCGACAGGATGGCGTCCCAGCCTCCGAACACCATGAAGACGTCCGTCACTCCTGGAACGGCTCTGATGCTCTGTATCGCCTTCTGCTCCTTGCCCGGCGCCAACTTGCACAGAACGAATGCTTTCATGTCATCTCCTCCTGTTCCAAGCCTCGGATGCGTACTTCCCGGCCAAGTCCTCGGATGCCTCAAGCCAGGCGGCTTCCAGCTCGCGGGAGGGCTGACGCCCCCACTCGCGGGCCAGGCCCGCAGCCATGGCCGCCTCGACCGCGGCCCTGCGCTCATCGAGCCCCTCCAGACGCAGAGACCCCTGATAAAGGCCCCGACTCAGGCGCCGGCGCAAAGCCCCGCCCAGCAGCTTGCGGCCGCGGCCGTCCACCAGATCGCTGGGCTCAGGCCCCGAGAAGCACTGGGCGAGCCTGGGCCTGGCCGCCCCGGCCGGAGGCGTCCAAAGGGAGGCTGCCACGCCCGACTCCAGAAGCCCGCGCAGCGCTCCGCGGTGTATCTTCTCGTAGATCTCGGCCGGCGGGCTCAGCCGCGGCCAGGGGAAGCACAAGGAGAAGGTTAGGTCCCCGTCGTGGAACACGATGCCGCCGCCGGTGGCCCGCCGCACCACGGCCCGGGCCGGGATGCCTGCGGCCCGTGCTGCGGCCGCGGCCGCCGCGTAGCTCTGGCTGTAGCCGAAGGTCAAGGCCGGCCCAGCCCAGCGGAAGAAGCGCAGCACGAGGCACTCCTGTGCTGCGCAGACCAGCGCCGCCTCATCAAGCGCCATCTGATGAGGGGCGTCTAGGACCGGGTCTAGGACTCGCGTGGCAAGATGCAACAGAAATTACGGTCGCCGAAGGCGTTGTCGACGCGGCCCACGGCCGGCCAGAACTTGTGCTCGCGCAGCCAAGGCGCCGGATAGGCCGCCTTCTCCCGGGAGTAAGGATGGCTCCAGGCACCCGCGCACACGGATTGGGCGCTGTGCGGAGCGTTCTTGAGCGGGTTGTCGGCCCGGTCGGCCTTGCCCTCCTCGATCTCGCGGACCTCGGCTCGGATGGCGAGCAGCGCGTCGCAGAATCGGTCGAGCTCGGCCTTGGACTCGCTCTCGGTCGGCTCGACCATCATCGTACCCGAGACCGGCCAGGACACGGTGGGCGCGTGGAAGCCGTAGTCCATGAGCCTCTTGGCCACGTCATCGACCGTGACGTCGGCAGCCTTGAGGTGCCGGAGGTCGATGATGCACTCGTGGGCCACCAGGCCGGTGCGTCCCTTATAGACGACCGGATAGGCGTCCGCGAGCCTCTTGGCCACGTAGTTGGCGTTGAGGATGGCGACGCGCGAGGCGTCGGCCAGGCCCCGCGGCCCCATCTGGGCGATGTAGGACCAGGCGATGGGCAGGATCGACGCTGAGCTGAAAGGCGCCGCCGCGACCGGCCCGATGCCGGTCCCCCCCTCCGGAGCCAGGGGCTGGCGCGGCAGGTGCGGGGCCATGATCTTGGACACGGCGATGGGCCCCATGCCCGGGCCGCCGCCGCCGTGCGGGCTGGCGAAGGTCTTGTGGAGGTTCAAGTGGCAGACGTCCGCGCCGATATCGGCGGGCCGGCAGAGGCCGACCTGCGCGTTCATGTTGGCGCCGTCCATGTAGACCAGGCCGCCGTTCTTATGCACGATGGCACAGAGCTCTTTGATGCCCGGCTCGAAGACGCCGTGCGTCGAGGGATAGGTCACCATGATGGCGGCCAGAGTCCCGGCGTTGGCCTCGGCCTTGGCCTTGAGGTCGGCCAGGTCGATGTCGCCCTCGGCCGTGCAGGCCACGGGCACGATGTCCATGCCGGCCATGGCGGCCGAGGCGGGGTTGGTGCCGTGGGCCGAGGCCGGGATGAGGCAGGTCTTGCGATGCCCTTGGCCTTGGGCTTCATGGAACTTGCGGATGACCAGCAGGCCGGTGAACTCGCCCTGCGCTCCCGAGTTGGGCTGGAAGGACACGGCGTAGAAGCCGGTGATCTCGCAGAGCCGCGTCTCCAAGTCCTTGATGAGCATCCGGTAGCCTTCCGCTTGTTCGGCGGGGACATAGGGATGGATGGCCCCGAACTCGGGCCAGGTGATCGGGATCATCTCCGAGGCCGCGTTGAGCTTCATGGTGCAGGAGCCCAGCGGGATCATGGAGGTCGTCAAGGACAGGTCCTTGGACTCCAGGCGCTTGATGTAGCGCAACAGCTCGTGCTCGCAGTGGTAGCTGTTGAAGACCTTCTGCTTGAGGAACGCGCTCTGGCGCGCCAGGGCCTTGGGGAGCTCGACTTCCGCCTGCAGTTCCCGCAGGGAGAAGCCGGCCTTCTTGCCGCCGTTGAGCGCTTCGAGGATCTCCTCGACGTCGCCCTCCGAGATGGTCTCGCCGAGGGCGATGACCAGAGTGGAGTCGTCGAGCTGGCGCAGATTGATGCGCTGCAGGCGCGCCGCGGCCAGGGCCGACTGCACCTTCTTGGGGTCCGCGCTGAGGCGCACGGTGTCGAAGAAGGGGTCTTTAGAGAGCTTCCAACCCAGACGGCGGGAGCCCTCGGCCAGGAGCACTGCCAAGGCGCGCAGGCGGCCCGCGATGCGCTTGAGGCCTTCGGGGCCGTGATACACGGCATAGAACGAGGCGGCCGCGGCCAGGAGCACCTGCGCGGTGCAGATGTTGCTGGTGGCCTTCTCGCGGCGGATGTGCTGCTCGCGGGTCTGCAGGGCCAAGCGCAGGGCGGGACGGCCCTGGGAATCCTTGGAGACCCCGATGATCCGTCCCGGCATATGCCGCTTGTACGCGTCGCGGCACGCCATGTACGCGGCGTGGGGCCCGCCGTAGCCCAGAGGCAGGCCGAAGCGCTGCACCGAGCCGACGGCGATGTCCGCGCCGAACTCGCCCGGGGCCTTGAGGAGCACGAGGCTCATGAGGTCCGCGGCCACGGCGACCAGAGCGCCGGCCTTGTGCGCGCGCTCGACGAAAGAGGCGTAGTCGCAGACGCTGCCGTCGGTCCGGGGATACTGGAGCAGGACGCCGCAGACCTTCTGCCCGAAGACGAACTGGTCGTGGTCGCCGACGATGACTTCCACTCCCGCGGCCTGGGCGCGGGTCTTCACCACATTGATGGTCTGGGGGTGGCAGCCTTCGGAGACGAAGAAGGCCTTGGCCTCGGGGTCCTGGCAGAGGGCCTTGCTCATGGACATGGCCTCGGCCGCGGCCGTGGCCTCGTCCAGGAGGGAGGCGTTGGCGACCTCCAGTCCAGTGAGCTCGGAGATCATGGTCTGGAAGTTGAGCAAAGCCTCGAGCCGGCCCTGGGCGATCTCGGCCTGGTACGGGGTGTAAGCGGTGTACCAGCCGGGGTTCTCGATGATGTTGCGCTGGATGGCGGGCGGGGTCACCGCTTCCTGATAGCCCAGGCCGAGGCAGGAGCGCCAGACCTGGTTGCGGCTCGCGATGGCCTTGAGCTCGGTCAGGGCTTCATGTTCGAGCAGGGCTTCAGGAAGGTGCAGGAGCCGCTTGAGACGGATGTCCGCGGGCACCGCGGCCTCGGCCAGCTTCTCGAGGCAGTCGTAGCCCAGGAGCTTGAGCATCTCGGCCGTGTCCTTCGGACTCGGACCGAGATGGCGCCGCGCGAAGGAATCCGCCGGCGGGACCGCCACGCCCTGCGCCTCAGTGACCGGCATGGGCTTCGGCCGTCTTGAGGAACTCCTGGTAAGCGCTCCAATCCATGAGCTTGTTGATCTCGCCGGGGACGGCGGGCTTGAGCTTGAAGAGCCAGCCCTCTTCCTGCGGGGAGCGGTTGACCACGGCGGGGTCTTTGGTGACGGCGTCGTTGGACGCGGTGACCTCGCCGGCGATGGGGGCGTAGATGTCGAAAGCGGCCTTCACCGACTCGACGACGCAGCAGGCCTCTCCGGCCTTGAGCTGGCGGCCGGGCTTGGGCGGCTCGGCGAAAACGATGTCCGTGATCTCATGCTGGGCGTGGTCGCTGACGCCCACGGTCGCGACCCCGCCTTCGAGGCAGGCCCACTCGTGCGTCTTGGTGAAGCGGCAGTTCTCAGGCTTTGGCATTTTTGAGCTCCTTGGAAACATAGAATGGCATGCGCACGACTTCGGCCGGGACTTGGCGGCCGTGGATCTCGACTGCGGCCCTGGCACCGGGCTTGAGGTCGGGGCGGTCCAGATAGCCCATGCCGATGCCGGCGTTGAGGGTGGGCGAGAAGGTGGCGCTGGAGAGTACGCCGGCAGGCTTGCCGTCGACGATGACGGTGTTGCCGGGCCGGGGCACGCCGCGCTCGGAGAGCCTGAGGCCGATGAGGCGGCGTTTGACGCCTTCGGCCTTCTGCTTGGCGAAGTACGCCTTCCCTATGAAGTCCCCCTTGTCGAGCTTGACCACCCAGCCGTAGCCGGCCTCATAGCTGGAATGCTCCATGTCGACGTCCGAGCCGTAGAGGAGGTAGCCGGCTTCGAGGCGCAGGGTGTCGCGGCAGCCCAAGCCGCAGGGCTTGACGCCCAACGGCGCGCCGAGGCTCATGAGGCGCTCCCAGAGCTGGGCCGTGAGCGCGGCGGGGACGATGAACTCGCAGCCTTCCTCGCCGGTGTAGCCGGTGCGGGTGACGATGCTGGGCTTTCCGAGGACGTCGAGCTCGACGGCTGTGAACCGGCCGGGCAGCGCCGCCACGGCCGGCCACTCCTTGGCGACCAGCTCCAGGGCCTTGGGGCCTTGGACCGCGATCATGCCGTAGTCGTCGCTCTTGTTCTCGAGCTGGACTTGGAAGCCTTGGGCCTGCTTCTGGAGCCAGGCGAAATCGTTCTCCAGGGTGGCGGCATTGACGACGAGGAAGTAGCGGTCCTTGGCGAAGCAGGAGATGATCAGGTCGTCGACGATGCCGCCGGTCTCGTTGGGCAGGTGCGAGTAGATGGCCTGGCCGGGCTTGATGCGGGAGATGTCGTTGGTGTTGGTCTTCTGGAGGAAGTCCAAGGTCTGGGGGCCGCGCGCCCAGATCTGCCCCATGTGGGAGACGTCGAAGAGGCCGACGGCGCTGCGCACCGTCTGGTGCTCCTTCAGTATCCCTTCGTACTGGACGGGCAGCTCCCAACCGTGGAAATCCACGATGCGGCCGCCGTATTTCTTATGGATGTCGTAGAGCGGGGTCCTGCGGATGGTGGTGGCTGAGGTCATGGCTCAAAATAGCAAATTGAACGGCAGGCTTGCCAACACGCCCAAGGACCTATTTCAAATAGGAATTTTGCCGTTCCCGCAATAGGTCTCTCGCTTCATGCGCGATCCGGCGACACCCGTTAGAATCTCTCTTATGAACCTCCTGAGACTGCTCCTCGCTCTCATCCTCTTCATCCCCCAAGCCGCCTGGTCCGCGACTGCGATCGCCACCGTCGAGACCACCGCCGCCAATCCCGGCCTGGGCGCCATCAACGCCGCCCTCAATGGAGGAGCCTCGGCCTCCGGCCTCTCCGGCGCCGCCCTCCTCACCGCAGGCCCCGTCCTCTCCTATCCCACCACTTACCGCGGCATGGCCGCGGCCTACAAAGCCGCGGAGAAGAGCTACCTCACCGCCATCGAAAAAGTCATGGCCGTCCCCGCGGGCCAACGCGACTTCGCCAACACCGTCAAACCCCTGGCCGAAGCCGACGCCCGATTCAGCGAAGCCACCACCGGCGCCTCTTTCATGACCGACGTTTCCCCCGACTCGAAGGTCCGCCGCATGGCCGACGCCATCGACCGCCACAACAGCCGCCTCGGCATCCAGCTCGCCGACCGGCAGGACATCTACCAGGCCTACAAAGACGTCGCCGCCAAAGGCGAAAGCCTCACCGGCGAGGACAAAAAGCTTCTCGAGGAGACCCTCCTCGGCTACGGGCGCGCCGGCATGGGCCTCCCCCAGGCCCAGCGCGACCGGCTCAACGACATCCGCAAGCGCCTCTCCGACCTCTCCCAGGCCTTCGAAAAGAACCTCCGCGAAGTCAACGACACTCTGGAAGTCGACCCCGCCCGCCTCACCGGCTTGCCCGCCTCTTATATGGAAGGCCTCGAGCGCACCCCCGACGGCAAGGTCAAGGTCGGCCTCGACTACCCCTCCTACGGCCCATTCATGGACCTGGCCCAGGACTCCGACCTGCGCCGCCAGCTCTACATGAAGTACTCCAACCGCGCCGCGGACCAGAACATGCCCATCCTGAGCGAGGTGCTGTCTTTGCGCCAAGAGCTCGCCGGCCTGCTCGGCTACAAATCCTACGCCGCCTACGCGATCGAAGACCGCATGGCCAAGACCCCGGAGCGCGTGGAAGCGTTCCTCACCCGCCTCAAGGACCTCCTCCAAGGGCCCGCCCAGACCGAGGAGGCGCGCATGCTCGCCGAGAAACGCGCGGACGACCCCTCGGCGCAGAGCATCCCCGCTTGGGACCGCGCCTTCTACGCCGTCAAGCTCCAGAAGCGCCTCTACGACCTCGACGACGAGGAGGTCCGCCAGTACTTCCCGGTCGACACCGTGGTCGAAGGCACCATGAAGGTCTACCAGAATCTCCTCGGAGTGCGCTTCACGGAAAAGCCCGCCCAGGGTTGGTCCCCGGACGTTCGGCTCTTCGAGATCGCCGACGCGGCCACGGGCAAGCGCATCGGTCACTTCTTCCTCGACCTCTATCCCAGGCCCGGCAAGTACAACCACATGGCCGCGTTCTCGCTCATCCAGGGCCGGGAACTGCCGGACGGCTCCTACCGCCAGCCCGTCTCCGCCATGGTCGGGAATTTCACCAAAGCCACGCCCAGCCAGCCCTCGCTCCTGCTGCACAGCGAGGTGGAGACCTTCTTCCACGAGTTCGGCCATCTCATGCACCAGACTTTGACCCAGGCCCGCTATACCAGCTTCTCCGGCTCCAACGTCGCACAGGACTTCGTGGAGGCTCCATCGCAGATGCTGGAAAACTTCGTCTGGCAGCCCTCGGTGCTGGCCCAGCTCTCCGGGCACTGGCAGGACCCCTCCCGGAAGCTTCCTCCTGAGCTTCTGGCGAAGATGCTCGCGGCCAGGAACTTCAACCGGGCTAAAGGTGAGCTCACTCAGGTCGCCTATTCCACCCTCGACCTCGCCTACAACACCCTCACCGGCGTCGTGGACCCCATGGCCGTGATGGAGCGTCTCTGGGCCGGCCTGGGCCTGCCCGCGCCCGTGCCCGGCACGCACTTCCCCGCCACCTTCGGGCACCTCATGGGCTACGCGGCCGGCTACTACGGCTACCTCTGGTCGCGCGTCTACGCCCAGGACATCTTCTCCCGCTTCGAGAAGGAAGGCATAGACAACCCCGCCGTGGGCATGTCCTACCGCAAGGAGATCCTGCAGACCGGATCGAGCCGCGACGAGGCCGAGTCGCTCAAGGCCTTCTTGGGGCGAGAGCCCGATGAAGAAGCCTTCCTGCGCTACCTCGGCGCGCCGGCTTCTCAGCCGACTCAGGCCGCCGCACCGGCGGCGCCCTCGGCCTGAGCTAGCGCGGGCCTCTTACGGCAGGCGGGCCAGCAGGTCCGCCAGGGTCCGGGCCAGGCGCCGCTTCTCCACCTCGTCCTGGAAGCGCAGTTCGACGCGGCAGAAGCCGTCTTCGTCGCTCTCGCAATGCTCCACCTGCGCGCGCAGGTCGCTGAAGCGTTCCCCGTAGACTTCGAAACTCAGCAGGATCCTCTCCCGCGGATGCAAAGGCGTCTGCGTGGAGAGCTTCGCGGCCGAAGCCGCCAGTTCCAGGAACCGGCCCCAGCCGTCCTCCCGCGCCGATTCGCTGGGGAAGCGGAAGAGGACCGGCAGGAAGGTCGCTGACCTGGCCATCTCAGTGGACCATCCTCATCGCGGACAGGTCCGCGTGCTCGAAGATGCGCGCCGGGCCCGAATCCTTCGGCAGTTTCTCGGCCAAGGTCCAGAACCGCGTCCCATCCCAGGCCAAGCCCCGGGGCTTATACCCCCCGTCCCGGTACTCGGGCAGAGGGATCCGGCCCGTAGTCTCGTCCGGCCGCTCCAGGTTATGCCGCACCAGCTCCCGGCTGCCCGCGTCGAGCGACCACAAGGATTTCCCATCGAAGACCAGAGCCACGGGCTCCCCGCCGGGATAGCGGTAGGTGGCCACCACCGTGAGCGACGCGTCGGTCAGGCGCTTGTAGATGAGGCGCCGCGCCGGCTCGCAGGTCCACAGATAGAGCCCGTCATAGGCGATGCCGGCCGTATGCGCAGCCGCGTCCGCATAGGTCTCGACCGGGGTCAAAGACGCGTCGCGCATGTGCCGCACGATCGCCCCCTGCGCCGTGACCGACCACACCGAGTCCATGGCGAAGGCGACCGAGACCGGCATCTGCGCCGGGAAATGGACGATGCGCCTGATGGAAAGGTCGGAGACGGGATGCTCGTAGAGCGACTGGGTGAACCAATCCGCCGCCCAGAGACTGCGGCTCTTGTCGTCGTAGGCCAGGCCCGACGGATGCTGGTAAGGCATGTCCCAATACGCCTTGCGCTCCAGGACCTCGTGCCGGAGCCGCTCCTGGCGCTGCAGCGCCAAGTAGCCGAAGGCCGCGCCGAAGAAGACCAGGACGGCCAGGACATAATAGGGCAAAGTCGACCGCGGCGGGGCATAGACCACGGAGAATGCCGTCCCTTGACAGCGCAGGGTCTTGGACAGGCAGGACTGCAGCGCCTCCCGGCTCCAGGGCGCGCTGACGACCTCGGCTGCGCCCAGGCGCATCAGAGCCACCGCGCGATTGGCGTCGCGCCGCCGCAGGGCCACGACCACCGGCATCAGCGGCGCCACGCGCAGGATCTCGCGCACGGCCGCGGCCGCGTCCTGGCGCGGGCCGTCCACCACCAGCATGGCCTTGGGCCGGTACTCGCGCAGGATCTCCACGGCCTCCTGGATGCGGCCCGCGGGCATGACCGTGTGCCCGGCCTCCCCGGCCAGCAGGACCAGCCTCTGGCGGTCGAGCTCGTCGTCTGCCAGCAGCCCTAGCGATGCCATATCAGCGGACCGGTTCCGGGATGCTCAGCACCGCGCCTTCCCTGGGCAGACCGCGATCGACCTTATCGCGGTTGGCCTCGTAGATCTGCTCCCAGAGTCCCGCGTCATGGTAGTAGTACTCGGCGATGGAACGCAGGGTGTCTGTGGGCCCGACCTGATGCCGACGCGGCCACACCACGGCCGGGGGCGCCGGCTTGGGTTTGGGCTTGGGCTTAGGCGGAGGCGGCGGCGGGGACAGCTTGCGCTGCTCCAGCTCCAGCGCCTGGATGTCGTACTTCAGTTCGTCCTTCCTCTTCCGCAGCAGCCGCAGATCGTCCTCGGTCCGCGCGAAGCGCTTCTGCAGGATCGACATCTGGTCCGTGACGATGCCCCGGTTGGTCGTCGAGGCCTGCGTCTCAGACTCCAGGGTCCTCTTGAGCGCCTCGAGCTGGATGATGTCCGCGCGCAGGGTATCGGCCTGGGCCGCGGCCTGGCCCACGAAATTCCCGATGAAGGACGGCGCGCCGAAACGGTAGTTGAAGCTCGCCTGATAAGCGCCGCCCTGGCGATGGATGCTCCCGGTCGGCACGGTCATGGCCACATCGAGCACGATGGGAGAGATATTGAAGCCGACGCCGAAAGCCACCTGGCCCACCCCGTCGAGCTGGAAGCCCCTGCCGGCCCGCGCCTTCACCAGCCCTTGCAGGAACGAGGCCTCCACGCCGGGATAGAACTCGGCCAGGCCCTTGCGGTAGCGCAAATCCCCGGCCGCGGTGAGCCAGCGGTTCCAAGTGTAAGCCGTGCCCAGGCCCACGGTCGGATAGGGGACCCCGACGTTGGTGGTCAGGTCCTTCAGGGTCAACGATCCGCTCAGGCCGATGTTGGAGCGGATCAGGATGCCGCCGTCGAAGCCGGCCCCGAAACGCCCCGTGCCCTGGTCCACGTTGATGAATTTGAAGTTCCCCCCCACGCTCAACGGCTTGGCCAGGTGGAGCTCGGGCACACGGATCATCTGGGCATAGTTGAAGAGGAAGGTGTCCTTGTCCCCCCCGCTGGTCTGCCGGCCCGCGTAGTAGGCGGCCCCCAAGGTCGCCGTGTTGATAGGCTCATAGGGGCGCATGTAGGTCAGAGCGCCGAAAGAAAGGGTCCCCACCGGGGAGAGCATCCGGCCCAGACTGACGCCGGTCTGCGTGTAGGGTGTGTTCGCGGTGCCCGCGGGGTTGAAGAACATCGCGGAAGGGTCGTCGGCGATGGCGCTGAAGGCCATGCCCATACCCATGGCCTTGGCCCCGGGCATGAAATCGTTGAATCCCGCGGCCAGGGCTTGCGCCGGCCAGGACAGCGCCAGGAGTAGCGTCAAGGACCGTCTCAGCACGGTCGAGATTATAACTAATGGCCATTATAGAATTATGAATTATCCTCGCTGCCATCCCTTGACTATCCCCGAGCCACCTGCAATAATCACGGTATGGATGAGGAGGCGCCTCGCCGCAGCAGCCAGAGCGTCGCCATCCTCGCGATGCTGGCTGTCGCCGGGTCGGCCGTGGGTGTGATGATCTACCAGTTGGCGCAGAAGGATAAGCCCACGGCGGACACTGCGGATTTCGACATCTCCAAGACGCAGGAGAGCCGCCCGGCCGCAGGCAGCGAGGTCCAGACGATGCCGCCAGGAGCCGTGGCGGCCGACAGGACCATGCTCCAGATCGGGGGCACAAGCCAAATGCGCCTCGAAGCCAGCGGGAACACGAACACGGCTAAGATCGCCGCCCCGAAAGCCGCGGACAATTTCATCGAGCCATGCCGCCAGGGAGAAGCCCTGGCCGAGGCCTACGCCAAACGTTACCCGAGCATCGCCCAGCTCGGCAAGGACTGGATGAGCTATCCAGATCTCAAAAAACTACACGATGACTATGATCGAGACGACAACCCGATCGCATTCCTGCACGGGGTCGCCCATTCCAAGAACTTCGCGAAGATGCTGGTGAAGTACGCCCCCGACCCGGCCGTGCAGTCCTTCGTCAAGGCAGGAATCGCGCAAGCGCCCAGCGAACTGACCTCCTCCATCATAAGCCTGCTCAAGGAGGACAACGCCATAAAGACCGTAGCCTCCAATGTAGCGGCCGCCTTGGGCCTGCCGCCGGCCCTGACCGCCGGCATCTTTGGCGGGGGACAGGTCGACCAGAAGCAGGTCATGGGGAAGATTCTTCAGGGGAACCCGGGCCTTCAGGGCACGATGCAGGACCCGAACGCGCAGAACGCCATGCCGCAGCAGGACGATCCCCCCGAGGATCGCCGCTGAGATACCGATCTCTCCGGCGACGATGATCCCCATGTCGCGCAGGCTGCCTGTTGTTTAGCCGTTGCTATAGAATTACAAATCGTTTCGCGGCCATCGCCATCCATCGTCCCCTTGACTATCCCCTGAGCCACCTGCGATAATCACAGTATGGATGAAGAGGCTCCTCGCCGCAGCAGCAAGAGCGTAGCCATCCTAGCGGTGCTGGCTGTGGCCGGATCGGCCGTGGGTGTGACGATCTACCAGTTGGCGCAGAAGGATAAGCCCACGGCGGACACTGCGGGTTTCGACATCTCCAAAACCCAGGAAAGCCGCCCTGTGCAGAACACCGCCCAGACGCTGCCGGGAAGCGCTGCGCCGACCGACCGGACCATGTTCCTGGCCGAAGACCTGAGCAAGATGCGCTTCGGGGCAGGCGGCACCACCGCCAAGTCCGTCGCCAAGAAAGCCACGGACAGCTTCACCGAGGCCTGCCGCCAGGCGGAAGGCAAGGTCCAGGCCCTGGCCATGGCCTACACCAGGCGTTACCCGAGCATCGTCCGTTACGGCAAGGACTGGATGGGCTATCCAGACCTCAAGAAGCTCAACGACGACTATATGCGCGACCACGATCCGGTCGCATTCCTGCGCGGGACGGCCCGTTCCAAGAACTTCTCGAAGATGCTGGTGCAGTATGCCGCCAACCCGGCCGTGCAGTCCTTCGTCAAGGAAGGCATCGCTCAGGCGCCCGGGGAAGTGACCTCCTCGGCCATGAACCTGCTCAAAGAGGACAACGCCATCAAGACTGTGGTCTCCAATGTGGTGGCCGCCTTGGGCCTGCCGCCGGCCCTGACCGCTGGGATCATGGATGGGGGCAAGGTCGACCAGAACCAGGTCATGGGACAGATCCTGCAGGGGAACCCGGGCCTTCAGGGCGCGATCCAAGACCCCAACGTGCAGAACGCTATACAGCAACAGGGCGCGCGCGCCAACGGCCGCCGCTGAGATCGACAAAGGACCCTCCCCTATAACTGGGGAAGGTCCCTTGGCCGGGATGCGCCCGCCCGCTGGACGGGCGCGACAGTCCCGATGCTCCAAACCCGCCGGCGACCGACTACTGAGTCGAGTTGGAGTTCGTCGTGCTGCTGTTTGACGTGTTGCTGACGCAGGACGCGCTGGTGCCGGTGCCCACCTGGTGATAGCCCGAGGCGCAGTTCAGCGTAGAGGAGTTGGAGTTGCAGTTGGAGTTACTCGAGGAGCCCATTCCGCACCCGCCGCTCTGCGCGCACGGGTCGCTGGAGCAACTTATGGCCCCCATCAGCATGACGAAGAACGCCGCAGCGATCAGTCTCTTCATATGAGCCCCCCCAATAACGTTCATAGTAGTAGTTTAGGGCCCTGAAGCCTGGCTGTCAAGAGGTTTCCCCTATTTTTATTGATTTTTTATCTGACCTGGCAGGCGGTTGACGCGAATCCGGCAAAGAAGTAATCTCTAGTGGCCGCCTGGCTCAAAGCAATATGGCACACGTCATAACGGGGATATGCCTGGGGGAGACCTACGCCCGCTGCGCCGGGGTCTGCCCGGTCGATGCCATCCATCCGGGGGTCTTCCGCGGCGAACCGTTCATGGTCATCGACCCCGAGGCCTGCATCGACTGCGACGTCTGCGTCCCGGAGTGTCCCATCGGCGCCATCGTGGGCACCGTGGAGGCGGACCCGGGGTGGGCGAAGACCAACGCCGAACTGGCCCCCCGGTTCAAGAAGAACCCGCCGCTCACACCCAGGCCGGCCGACGAGCCGCCGCGTAAACCCGGCCACAAGCTGGTCCGGTAATCGAGCCTTGACCGCCCGCCCCGTCTTGAACCAGACCTGGGTCCTGCGCACGCCGGGCGACGCGGCCGCCTATTCCGGTGCGGGCTGCCAGCGCCTGCCCTTCGCGCAGGGCGTGTTCCAGGTCCGGAGCGGCAGCGCCACCATCGCGTCTCCCGTCCTGGAAGCCCCCGCCCCCTTCGACGACGTGGTCGGGTCCTGGAATGCGGACCTGCCTCCGGGGTCCCGCCTCGAGATGGCTGTCCAGGTGAGGCTGGAAGGAGGCTGGTCCTCCTGGTACTCTCTGGGCACGGCCCTGGGCCTGCCGGCCCGACGTCTGGAATTGCGCTCTCCTGGGGCCCAGGAGGACGCCCACGGTCTGGTGGCGGCCGACACCCTCAAGCTCAAGTCGCCGGCTTCGGCCTTGCGCTACCGGCTGCGCCTGACCGCCTCGGGACGGCCGGTGGTGCTGCGCCAGGCCGCGCTGACGGTCTCTGCCCCCGGAGCCCCGGCCGAGCCGCCGCCCTTCCACCCGGGCCCCTGGGTCCGCCGGCTCAAAGTCAGGGGCCGTTCGCAGACGGTCGCGCCCGAGGCCTATCGGCATGACATCTGCAGCCCGACCTCTTTGTCCTCGGTCCTGGAGTACTGGGGGGTGCGCCGCAAGACGCTGGACCTGGCCGAACGGGTGCGCGACCGCACGACCGGCGACTTCGGCAACTGGACCTTCAACATGGCCGCGGCCGGCGCCTTAGGCTTGGACGGCCTGGTGGCGCGGCTGGATTCCCTCGACGACCTCGCCGCGGAGGTCGCCTCCGGACGGCCGGTCGTGGTGAGCCTGACCTTCGGGCCCGGGGAACTGCCGGGAGCCCCCATCCCCGAGACCAAAGGGCACCTCATGGTCGTGACGGGATTCACCCGGAACGGGGACGTCGTGGTCATGGACCCGGCCGGCCGCACGGCCCGGCGCACCAGCCGGGTCTATGGCCGCGCCGAGTTCCACCGGGCCTGGCGCGTCAACAAGCGCGGCCTCAGCTATCTCGTCAGCCCCCGAGTCCGGGGCCGAGGCCTGACCATCGGCGTGCCGGCGGCTGACCTTTGGGCCGCGCCGAAGCCCCGACACCGCCTGGATCTCCTGACCCCGGACCACCACTCCCAGATCATCTACGGAGAGCGGCTCACCGTGCTCGCGGCGGACGGCGCTTGGGTCCAGGTCCGGGCCGACGAGCCGGCCCATCCCGGCCGCCAGGGCCGCTGGCACGGCTGCACGGGATGGATGAAGGCCGCGGAGCTGACCGCCGCCACGCCGGACGCCGCGCCGGACGCGGTGGTGCGCACGCGTCAAGCCATCCTGAAGACCGGACGCGGGCTGCTCACGCTCTCCGTGGGCACGCGGCTGCGGCGCCTCAGCGATACCGCAGGCACCGGCCGTAAGGAAATCCGTCCGGCCGGTACCTGCGGAACTTCCGATACCGCAGGCACGACGCGGGTCCGGCTTCTCGACGGAAGCACGGCCGAGGCTGCGGCCGACGCCCTCGCCGCCACGCCGACGCGGCCGGGCCCGGAGTGCCGTCCGCTGATCCTGCAGACCGCGGAGCTCTTCCTGGGGACCCGCTACTATTGGGGCGGCCGCTCGGGCGTGCAGGCGGAGCCGTCCATCGGGGTCGACTGTTCAGGCCTCGCGAGCCTGGCCTACCGGGTCTGCGGGCTCGACCTGCCGCACAACGCGAATGAACAGCGTCTGCGCAGCCGGGCCGTGACCCGCCGGGGTCTGCGGCCCGGCGACCTCGTCTTCCTGAGCGCCGGCACCTGCGGAACCTCCGATACCGCAGGCGCCGAATCCCGGAAGGTCACGCATGTGCTGATCTACACGGGCGGCGACGGGCTCATCGAAGCCCGCTGGACGGCCGGCCGAGTGCTGCGCGCCACTTTCGCCGAGCGTTTCGGGAAGCCGCTCTCAGCCCTCGAATCCGGGCGGCTCGTCAAGGACCGCACCTTCCCCCGCCCGCGGCGCCGACGCATCTTCTTCGGTTCGTACTTTTAGTAGAATAGCGGCATGACCCTGCCCGTCCTGGCCCTCTGCCTGCTCGCGCCGCTGGGCCGTTGCGCCCCCTCGGCCGCGGCCGTCGCCACCGGGGCCCTCTACCCGGAACGCTCCACCGCGCCTATCGTCGTGGTCTCCCCCCCCGAAGGCCTGAGCATGCCGCTGGCGGAAGGCGAATTCATCCTGGGCTCGGTGTCGGACCCCACGGCGCCCTTCTTCATCAACGGCACGACCATCACCGTGCGTCCCAACGGCGCGTTCCTGGCCTGGCTGCCGATCAGCACCGGGACCTTCACCTTCCGCTGCAGCCTCAACCTCAAGAGCGGCGCCACGACTTTCCTCCGGAACATCCTCGTGAGCGCCCCCCTGCCGCCGCTGCCGGCCAAGCCCCTGGCCGTGGACGCGGACTCCCTCTGGCCCAAATCAGACGTGGGCCTGCGCCCAGGCGACTGGCTGACCTTCCGGATGCGGGCCAGCCCGGGCCATGAGGCGCGCTGCCGCCTGGCCAAGAGCCCCTGGCAGGACCTGCGCGAGACCGGTCCCGGGAGCTACGAGGGCTTGCAAGCGATCGCCCCCGGTTCGGAGTCCGGGCCGGCCGCGGTCGAATGCGCGCTCAAGGACGGCTGGTCCACGGTGCGAGCCTTCAGCCGGGGTCAAGCGGCCGTGACCTCGGGACCGCCTGCCATCGCGGTCGTCAAGAGCAACTCCGTCCTGCGCACCGGTCCGGGCGCCGGCTACATGGCCTACCCGCTGGCGGGCACGCGCCTGGTCACGACCGGCCGCCAGGGCTCGGAGCTGCGGGTGAGCCTGAGCCCCGCCCTGGAGGGCTGGATCGAAGCCAAGGAGGTGGACCTGCTGCCGGCCGGCGCTTCCGCGCCGCATGCCGTGGCCGACGCCATCCACACCTATGCCTCGGACCACGGCGCCTCGGTGCGCATCGCGCTCAGCGAGCGCGTCGTCTTCACGGTGGACCAAGGCGACGACCCCTCCGCCCTGACCCTGCGCCTGTACAACTGCGTGGGGCACACCAACTGGATCATCTACGATTCCAACGACCGCTTCGTAGAAGAGGTGCGCTGGAAGCAGGAGGCCACGGGCGTGGTCGCGGTCCTCATCCGTCTCAACCCGGCCATGACCCTCTGGGGCTGGCAGGCCTCCTATGAAGGCTCGTCGCTGAAGCTCGACCTGCGCCGCGCCCCGGCCCTGGCGCCGGCTCCGGCCTCGCCGCTCCAAGGCCTCACCGTGATCCTCGACCCCGGCCACATGCCCTCGGCCACCGGAGCGAGCGGGCCGTTGGGCACCCGGGAGATGGACGCCAACTTCGCCATCGCCCAGGCCGCGGCCGCGCTCCTGGCCAAACGGGGAGCCCTGCCCGTCTTGACGCGGGCGAGCGACGACGAGGAGGTCGGCCTGGCCGAGCGCTCCCGCTTCGCCGTGGAGCGCAAGGGCGACGTCTTCATCAGCATCCACAACAACGCCCTGGGCGACGGGGAGAACCCCTTCTCCCGGCCCCGGGGCTTCTCCGTGTTCTATTACCATCCCCACAGCCTGGCTCTGGCCCGCCAGATGTACCGGTCCTACGAGAAGCATTCCCCCCTGCCGGGAGAGGAGCTGCGCTACGGGAATCTCCTCGTGGCGCGCCTTTCCGCCATGCCGGCCATCCTCATCGAGAACGCCTACATGATCGTCCCTTCCCACGAGGAGAAGCTTAGCGACCCGGCCTTCCGCGGCAAGCTGGCCGAGGCCATCGCCGGCGGTCTGGAGTCCTTCCTGGCCGCGGAACGGGCCAAGCAGCCCGGCACGAGGGCCGCGCCCCGGCCGAAAGCGCCGGCACCGGGACTCACGCCCGCGGCCAAAGGCCCTGGCGCCAAGCCCCGCGCCGGGAAGCACGGCCCGAAGCCTCGCCGGCCTTCCTCCCGGAAGGCTCCGGCCTCCGCGACGGACCAGAAGCGGCAGCAGGCCGCGCTCGATGAGATCCTCTCCGAACCCGAGCCCGGATCGAAAGGAACTCCCAGACCGGAGAAGAAGCCATGAACTCCCCCGAGCCGGAACGCTGCCTCGCCGCACTCTACGACCTCCTGGATTTCCACGCCCAGCTCAAGGAGCCCGACGCGGACAAGGTCTGGCCGCGCGTGCTGGAGACGCTGGCCGCGGCCCTCGACGCCGATGCGGCGACCTATTACTCCTATCTGCCGGCCAAGAACCACCTCCTGCCGCGCTACGCCTTGGGCGGCGCGGCCGGCGCCGTCACGTCCACAGCCATCGACGTGGCCACCGGCATCTGCGGCTGGACGGCCCGGCACCGCGAGCCCGCCCTGGTCGCCGACGCCTACCACGACGAGCGCTTCTTCAAGGACGTCGACACCGTGAGCCACATCAAGACCCGCACCGTCATGACGGTGCCTCTGCTCGACCGCTCGGAGCTGACCGGGGTCCTGCAGTTCATCAACAAGCGCTCCGGGCCGTTCACCCCCGAGGACCTGCGCTTCGTCGTGGCCGCCTGCCGCGCGACCGCCGCGGCCCTGCGCGGGCTGCGCCTGGAGAGCTCGGCGCCGGCGTCACGGCCCTCCAGCGCCGAGACGCCCCGCTGATCTTGCGCTCCCAGACCGAATACCTCTTCTTCGAGACTCCCCAACGCCGGGAGCTCATCGACATCACGACCCGCGTGGTCAAGGTCATCGGTGAATAGCCGACAGCGATGAACCCCTCCTTCTTTTGGTGGATCCTGGCCCTCCCCCTGCTCTGGCTGGGCCTGCGCTGGTTCGAGCGCATCAACCTCTTTTTCCCGAGCCGGGACCTGGAGTCCGACCCGCGGGCCCTCGGCCTGGCGTTCGAGGACCTGCATCTGCCCGCCGCGGACGGGGCGTCGGTCCATGCCTGGTTCGTGCCTTTGGAGCCGCAGAGTCCGGTGGTGGTCTTCTGCCACGGCAACGCAGGCAACATCAGCCATCGCCTGGACAAGCTCATGGCCCTGCGCCGCGCCGGAGCCTCGGTGCTCCTCTTCGACTACCGGGGCTTCGGCCGCAGCTCCGGCAGGCCCGACGAGCAGGGGACCTATCTGGACGCGGAGGCGGCCTACCGTTGGCTGGCCGAGGAGAAGCGGGTCCCGGCCGGCCGCATCGTGATCCACGGCGAATCCCTGGGCGGAGCCGTGGCCATGGAGCTGGCCCTGCGCCGCCGCGCCGCGGGCCTGATCCTGGAGAGCACCTTCACGTCGGTGGTGGAGATGTGCCGGCGGGTCTTCCCGTTCCTGCCTGCGGGCCTGGTCGTGCGCTTCCGCTACGACACTCTGTCCAAGATCCCCAGGCTGGCCGGTCCTGTGCTGGTCATGCACAGCCGCGACGACGACGTCGTGCCGTTCGCCATGGGCCGCCGCCTCTTCGAGGCCGCGCCGGGTCCCAAGACCTTCTTCGAGATGAGGGGCAGCCACAACGAGGGGTTCCTGGACATGGGCCCGGCTTACGAGAAGGCCGTCGCCGACTTCCTCTCGCTCTTGCGCTGAGAGGGATTTTGTTATAATGCCCCGCACCGCCATGGCCGCCAAAGACCTCAAGACGATCATCGCCGAGATGGCCAAGGTCGACCCAGGCCAGGTCGGCCCGACCTTCTCGCTGCAGAGCCCGGCCTTCGCGGGCTCGCTCAAGAAAGCGGTGCTCGTCGCCTCCATCCGCCGCAATCTCGGCGCGGACTGCATGCGGGCCGCCCTGGCGAAGGACTTCGCGGAGCTGGAGGCGATGGTCCGAGCCGGGACCTCCGGC
>Ga0118677_10000783_pt1 | contig 69110 bp, 67 predicted proteins | sample AliMusrvi5mmetaG_FD_86154 | JGI IMG/M metagenome (GOLD analysis project Ga0118677, IMG submission 86154) | reverse complement strand
AACCACCTGCAGTTGGACCGTATTTGATCCCACATCTAATACTCCAAGCCGCATGAGCAGAACCTACCCGCCGATACGTGGTTTCGCTCGGGTTAGGCACATGACATAATTCGGTGCTGGTTTTATCAGTACGCCTCCCTAGCTCAGTGGTAGAGCATCCGCCTTGTAAGCGGAAGGTCGTCAGTTCAATCCTGACGGGGGGCTCCATTTATCTCTTCCAAAGTCGTACTTTCTTCTCCAATAACTTGGTATGAATATGCCATGGCAAAGCGCGACTTTGATGTCCTGGTTATTGGTTCTGGTTTCGGGGGGTCTGTCAGCGCGCTTCGGCTCACTGAAAAAGGTTATAGCGTCGGTGTCATTGAAGCTGGCAAGAGATTTAAAGATAAAGATTTTCCTAAAACTTCCTGGCGCATTAGAAAGTTTCTTTATTTTCCGCGCCTTGGTTTAAACGGAATTCAGCGCATTCACGTGCTCCCTGATGTTCTTGTTCTTGCTGGAGCAGGTGTGGGCGGTGGCTCACTGGTTTATGCCAATACTCTTTATATTCCACCTGATACTTATTTCAATGATGCTCAGTGGCGTCACATCACTGATTGGAAGAAGGAATTACTTCCTTGGTATGACCAAGCTTCTAGAGTGTTAGGCGTAGCTGATAATCCTTATTTCTCACCATCTGATCAAGCGATGAAGGATGCCGCTATTGAAATGGGAGTGGGTCACACATTTCGCATGGCACCCCTTGGCGTCTATTTTGGCGAAGGTCCTGGCATAACTCATAAAGATCCATTCTTTGGTGGGGTTGGACCAGAGCGATCTGGATGCATGCAGTGCGGTGCCTGTATGAGCGGATGCAGGTTTAATGCAAAGAACACTCTGCCTAAGAATTATCTTGGTCTCGCTGATTCTGCAGGTGCGCAAGTATTTGCCCAGCACACAGTGACAAAGATTGAAGAGCAAGCAGATGGTAGCTGGCGGATATACACGCGAAAGAGTTCGTCTTGGCTGCCCCGCAAGCGCGTATTTACCGCCTCACAAGTCATCGTTGCTGCAGGAACATATAACACTCAAAAACTACTTCACACGATGAAGGCAAGTGGCGTACTACCTAGAATCTCTGATTTTCTTGGCAAGCTCTCTCGCACAAATAGTGAGGCTCTCACAGGCGCACTCATGCCAGATACCAGTATTGATTACAGCAAGGGCTCTGCGATCACTTCATCCTTTTTTCCAGATGATCACACCCATGTTGAGCCAGTCCGGTATGGAATTGGTAGCAATGTGATGGGTCTGCTTCAAACAGTAATGACAGATGGAGAGAACTTAGGCGAAAGACGCCGCCAATGGCTTTCAACTGTCATTCGTCATCCGGGCCAACTTGCTCGGGTGCTCAATGTGCGCAAGTGGTCACAGCGCACAGTTATTGCTCTGGTCATGCAGAATGTTGATTCATCTCTGAAGGTTTCAGCTAAGAAGGGTGCCTTTGGTTGGCGGCTGACTTCAAAGAATGATTCAGATAAGCCAAACGCGACATATATTCCTGCAGCAAATGAAGTTGTGCGCAGAATCGCAGAGAAAAATGGCGGTATGGCAGGAGGTCATATTGGAGATCTTGTCGGAGCTCCATTCACCGCTCACTTCGTGGGTGGTTGCGTCATTGGCGACTCACCAACAACTGGAGTAATTGATCCTTATCATCGCGTCTGGAACTACCCAACGCTGCATGTTGTTGATGGTGCTTCTGTCACAGCAAACCTTGGAGTGAATCCATCACTGACCATCACTGCTCAAGCAGAGCGCGCCATGTCTATGTGGCCAAATAAAGGAAGTGTGGATCCTCGCCCTATTCAGGGTGCGGTATATGTACCGGTTGAATTCCAGAAGCCGCTGCGTGCATTCGTGCCTGAATCAGCAATCGGAGCTCTGCGGGTGATTTAACGGGTGTTTCTCACCCCTACCCACCATTTCCTCTATTCATTCACCCCACCCCAAGGGATGATTAAGTCCTCATCACACGGGGGGGGGATAAGTAGTTGGAAACAAAGAGCGCGACGCTTCCTGGGGTATCTCTGAGCAGAATTGCGATTCCACAATCTAACCCTCACTTCATGGTCAGAGCAGAGATGCTGGCAAAGCTTGATAAGCCTGCCCCCCATGCATTCTTACTCGTTGCACCGAGTGGATTTGGAAAGACAGAAATTGCAGCGCAGTGGGCAAACCAAAAACCTGAGATCACGGTTTGGTACACAGTTGAAGCTGGTGATTCTGCGCGTGATGTTTTGTTCCACATAATCGAAGGACTTAGGAAGATTAAGCCAGATTTTTGCTCATGGGCAGAAGATTTACCTGAAAGTAATTTAGATACTTCAAAAGTTACCCGATCCTTTTCTAATGAGTTGATGACATTAGGACCTGAAGTGCGAATTGTCTTTGACAATATGGGCGACCTAACAGGTAAGGAAGTAGAAAATCTCAATCAAGCATGGCTAGCAAATGCACCAACTAATATCAAAACTTTGACAATACGAAGGACTACCCCTAAATCAAGCTTCACCTATGCTGCAAATTTAGGTATGGTGACATATTTTACAGCGAAGGACTTACGGTTTACCGACAATGAGATAAGTGGACTCATTAAGTCACGTGGTTTAGATGCCAAAGGTGCTGAACTCAAGCTTGCCCTCTCCTCGACTGATGGCTGGCCGGCTGGTATTCAAATGCTTATAAAATTATTTTTAGAGAAAGGCAACAATGCTGAATACGTCAGAGATCTGCCACAGTCAGAAGAAAAAATCATTGAATTAACACTTGATTCACTTGCAATAGTTGATAGAGATTTGCTATTTTCAATTGCACTTCTTGATGATGTAACTGAGAGTGAGTTATTTAAACTTAATGTTGGTGCCGATGCAGCTATACGCCTTCGAAATATGGCCATAGATGGCTCCTTTATTTCTGTAAGAAATTATAGTGAAGAAGTCTTCACGATAAACCCACTCCTTCTGCAGCATATTCGAAAAGTCTTACTGCAAGATAGAACCGGCATAAAGGAGCGTGCGCTTAAAGCGCTTGAGATCGTCAAAGAATCTGACCCATATCGAGCATTTGAGCTTTATATGCTTACTGGAGAAGTTGAGAATGCTCGGAATTATATTGTTACAAATATCCGTAGGCTTTTATTTTCTGGCAAGGCCTTGGAATTAAATAGATTCGTAGAAATTGTTTCGACCACCCTTAAATTTGATGATGAGCGTAAGTTAATCTTCTTTGCTTATTTGGAAGCAACTAGTGGCAATCTTGATGAAGCCGAAAGCAAGCTACTTCGGTACATGAATCAGTTTGGATCGATGACATCAGCAGCTCCAATTCGCATTGGGGCAGCAGCGGATATTCAAACAACCGAAAATACAATTGATTTCCTTAAGGGCCGACTCTCTTCAACTATGAGGAGTGGTTTTGGAATCCCTGAGGGCGACGGTTCACTAGGCGATCTAGAGTCCGCAAGAAAACTCGTAATCCTTCAAATGGTTGCAAGTGCCGCTTTTCTCTTGGAAGATGAGGCCAACCTTAAAGTTGCATTGGAAATGGCAACCCAAGTAAAGATTAATACAGCGGACCCATCTACTAACATCTATCTTCCTTCAATTAGTGCGCTTTATGCATTGGGCACGGGTCAACTAGAAGTTGCCCGAGAGAATGCAAGGCTTGCGATTGCTAGCTCTTTAAAGCAGAAGCCAAGTGGAATCTTTGTACCTTTCGCCGCTGCCTACTGTCTTGCAGAAGTTCATCGTGAAAAGGGTGAGCTAGATGAGGCTCTGGCTATCTGTGATGAATATATTAAACTCGCTTCTAAATACTCAATAACGCCATGGCTTGTCGCTCTGATGGCTAAAAAAGCGCTTGTACTTTCACACACAGGTCGGGACTCACTAGCGCTCAATGTCATTACCCAAGCACGTGAATTTGTCCCTGCGCAAAAATATTCAGCAGAAATGTCTCGAATCATCGATGAGCATGAACTTCTTATCCGGGTGGCATTGGCTGATACAGAGCGGATTAAAGAGCTTTTATTCAGGATGCCTCAAACCGATACAACGGTTGCATTTGCCAGCGCGTTCGAAGCCAAGCAAAGTCCTACCAAGGCAACGACCATTTTGAGTAGTTATAGAGAAAATTCCATACGAAATAAACTCAATAAAGCGCTCATAAGTTCAGAAATTTATAATGATCAGCCTTCTGTGGCGAAGGAGCATTTAAGGGTGGCGATTAACCTTGGAATAGACCACGGTTATTTTCAAGTATTCCTACTCCAATCTCCCACCGTCAGAGGTCTTATTATTGATTTAGCCGCAGAGGAGCCAACTATTTTTCTTGAGCAATTGGCAAAGAAATTGCGAGCCCAATCTCAGAGGTCTTTCACCTTGGGTAAATCTGCGAACCACTCACTCACAAAGCGCGAGCTGGACATTTTGCGCCGCCTTTCATCTGGTCTTCCAATTACCCAAATTGCGGCAAATTTACATATCTCCAACAACACCATTAAAAGCCACCTCAAGAGTGTTTACCGCAAACTCGACGTTGATTCTCGCCAGAACGCTGTGACAAAGGCCCAAGAACTAGCACTGTTGTAGTTCTTTTAAGGTTGTGTAAACTTCCAATATGAGCGAGGCAGAAGTACTAACTGGAGCGGGACCTGTATATGGGGACCCAGAAGCAATTCGCCAGGCCTCTACCTACGTTCAAAGCCCAACAATCATTGTTTATTCAGATGATCAAACTGTGCGTCATGCTGTTATTTCAGCCCTTGGAACAAAGCTTTCTGCGGAAGTTTCAGCCCATAAAATAGTTGAATTCGCTACGGCGCCGGCCCTTCGACAATATGTAGATGATAAAAAGAAAGTTGATCTATTCATTTTAGATAGTGAAGCAGTTCCAGAAGGCGGTATGGGAATTGCCCATCAACTCCGAGATGAAATGGCTGATTGCCCTCCCATCATGGTGATTATTCAAAGGTCTCCAGATAAGTGGCTAGCCAAGTGGTCGGGGGCAGATGCTGTCGTTGCCCATCCCATCGATCCCTTCACTTTGGGTAAGGGAGTTTTAGCACTACTTAAAAAGTAGGGGCTCCGTTCATTTTTAAAGTGATCAGCGCCACAGATCCTATTCATGGGCTCACGACCACTCTATAGTCGGCTCTGTGAATCCATATGTACCGATTCTGGTCATCGGCGCCATTGGTTTTGGCTTCGCAGGATTCTCTGTTCTTGCAGGCGCTCTTACTGGCCCTAAGCGTTATAACAAATCAAAAGCAGATGCATATGAGTGCGGAATAGAACCATCTCCTCAAGCTGCTGAAGGTGGACGTTTCCCAGTTAAATATTTCCTAACAGCAATGCTCTTTATTGTTTTTGATATTGAAATAGTTTTCTTATATCCGTGGGCTGTTTCTTTTAATCAGATGGGTCTCTTTGGATTAGTTGAGATGATTATCTTTATTCTTACAGTCTTTGTTGCATACGCCTACGTCTGGCGCAGAGGTGGTTTGGAATGGGATTAGAAGAGCAACTACCCAGTGGAATTGTTCTCACCACAGTTGAAAATCTTGCGGGATATATGCGCAAAGGATCTCTATGGCCTGCAACATTTGGTCTTGCATGCTGCGCTATTGAGATGATGGCAGTGGGCGCAGGTCGATATGACTTAGCGCGTTTTGGCATGGAAGTTTTTCGCCCTTCTCCGCGTCAAGCAGATCTGATGATTGTTGCAGGCCGTGTATCAAACAAGATGGCGCCAGTTCTTCGTCAGGTTTATGACCAGATGGCCGCGCCAAAATGGGTTATCTCAATGGGTGCATGTGCTTCTTCTGGTGGAATGTTTAATAACTACGCCATCGTGCAAGGTGTTGACCATATTGTTCCGGTAGATATTTATCTTCCTGGTTGTCCGCCGCGTCCAGAGATGTTGATGGATGCAATTTTGAAATTACATGAGCAGATCAGCAATGAGAAGTTAGGTGCTAATCGCGAGGAAGTTATCCGCGCAGTAGAGGCAGCTGCTATGGCATCTACTCCAACATTTCAGATTCAAGGGTTAATGAAGCGATGAGTAAAGATCACGGCTCATTTGGAGTACATGGAACAGGTGACACCTCTGGTTACGGAGGCCTTGTTCGATCATCTTCCAACCCAGGGTCAACCCAGCGCCCATATGGAGGTTACTTTGATGAAGTGGCAGATGAATTAGAACGTGCCTACCCAGAGTTCAGTGATGCGATTGAAAAGGTTGTCATTGATCGCGGGGAACTGACGCTGCATGTGAAGAGTGCAAAGTTATTTGAGGTAGCACAAGCACTTCGAGATACACCAGCGCTTCGTTTTGAAGTATGCCTAGGTGTCAATGGTGTGCACTACCCAGAAGATAAGAATCGTGAACTACATTGCGTCTATCCGCTTCTATCGATGACACATAATCGACGCATTCGAATCGAAGTAAGTATCCCTGATTCCAATCCGCATCTACCCTCACTTGTTGAGCTATGGGCTGGGAATAATTGGCATGAACGTGAAACTTTTGACATGTTTGGAATTGTCTTTGATGGGCACCCTGGTCTTACAAGAATTTTGATGCCAGATGATTGGGATGGACATCCACAACGTAAGGATTACCCACTTGGCGGAATTCCTGTTGAATATAAAGGCGCCACTGTTCCACCACCATCAGAGCGCAGGTCATATCGATGAGTACAAAACACGATCCATACGCATCCTTTGCTGATACGACTGAAGGTCGTATTTATTCTGTTACTGGAAATGATTGGGATTCTCTCGTCGCTGAAATTGGTTCAACAAAAGAAGAACGCGTTGTCGTTAATATGGGGCCTCAGCACCCATCAACACATGGCGTGCTTCGTTTAGTTCTGGAATTAGAAGGCGAAACAATTACAGAGGCGCGTTGTGGAATTGGTTACCTTCATACAGGAATTGAAAAGAACACTGAATATCGCTCATGGACACAGGGCGTTACTTTTGTCACTCGCATGGATTATTTAGCGCCAATCTTCAACGAAACTGCTTATTGCTTAGGTGTTGAAAAGCTTCTTGGTATTACAGATGTGATGCCAGAGCGAGCAACTGTTATCCGCGTCATGATGATGGAGTTCAATCGCATCTCTTCTCACATGGTTGCACTTGGCACAGGAGCACTTGAACTCGGCGCACTTTCACCGATGATCTTTGCATTCCGTGAGCGCGAAAAGGTTCTCGATATCTTTGAAATGATTTCAGGTCTGCGAATGAATATGGCATATGTGCGCCCAGGAGGAGTTGCCCAAGATCTTCCAGAAGGCGGCATTGCAAAGATTCGCCAGACGATTAAGGAACTTCGTCATAACTTTAAAGATAACGAGAAGCTTCTTATTGGTAATTCCATCTGGATGAAGCGCACACAAGGCGTTGGCTATTTAGATCTTGCCGGTTGCATCACTCTTGGCATTACTGGCCCTGTTCTTCGCTCAACTGGAATGCCGTGGGATCTGCGCAAGAACGAGCCATATTGTGGGTATGAGAATTATGACTTTGATGTCATCACGACTGATACATGTGATGTTTATGGACGATTCCTTATCCGTATGGGCGAGCTCGAGCAGTCACTACGCATTGTTGAACAGTGCTGTGACAAGCTTGAAAAACTTAAAGGCGCACCAGTCATGATTGATGATGCAAAGATTGGCTGGCCAGCAGATCTCAATATTGATCAAGATGGAATAGGTAACTCAAAAGAGCATATTGCCAAAATCATGGGTGAATCTATGGAATCTTTGATTCACCACTTCAAGATTGTTACTGAAGGTTTTAGAGTTCCAGCAGGTCAGGTTTATACAACTGTTGAGTCCCCTCGTGGTGAAACCGGTGTGCACTTAGTTTCAGATGGTGGAACACGGCCATATCGTGTGCACTTTCGTGAGCCATCCTTTAATAATTTGCAATCACTTTCTGCCATGTGTGAAGGCAGCATGATTGCAGATGTTGTTGCGGCAGTTGCCTCCATTGATCCTGTGATGGGTGGTGTGGACCGCTGATGTTTACTAATGAAGAAATAGCAACTATGGATCAGATCATCGCACGCTATCCAAAATCTCGTTCTGCGATTATGCCGCTGCTTCATTTTGTTCAATCACTCGATGGTTATGTGACAGATCGTGGAATTGAAACGATTGCGCAAAAGCTCGATCTTTCAACGGCTGAAGTTACTGCTGTTTCATCTTTTTATACCCAATATAAAAGCGAGCCAGTTGGTGAGTATCACGTTGGAGTATGCGTGAACACTCTCTGCGCCGTTATGGGTGGGGATGAGCTTTATAAAACAGCGTGTGATCGTCTTGGGATCAGTAATCATGAAACAACACCAGATGGAAAAGTATCTCTGGAGCGTATTGAGTGCAATGCAGCTTGTGATTACGCGCCTGTTGTTATGGTCAACTGGGAGTTTTATGACAACCAAACACCAGAATCACTTCGTGAATTAGTAGATGGCGTGCGCGCTGGGAATCCTCCAGCACCAACTCGTGGGCCTAAGAAGCTTCGCACATGGAAAGAAAACTCTGCAGTTCTTGCTGGACTCTCTGATGGTTTAGCTGGTGAAGGTCTGCAAGCAGGAGACGCATCACTTCGTGGCTTAAAGATTTCTAAGTCAGGGGGAGATAAGTAATGAGCAAACTCACTCCTGTTCTATCTGCCGCGTGGGATCAAGCAGATTCATTTACTTTAGAAGGCTATAAGCGCAATGGTGGTTATGCCGCGATTGCAAAAGCACTCGGCATGAGCGCAGATGAAGTAATTACAACTATTAAAGATTCAGGTTTGCGTGGCCGTGGTGGCGCAGGTTTCCCAACTGGAAATAAGTGGTCATTTATTCCGCAAGGAGATAACAAACCTCATTACTTAGTTGTTAATGCTGATGAATCAGAGCCGGGAACATGCAAAGACATCCCACTACTTCTAGCTAATCCACATGTGCTAATTGAAGGCGTCATCATTGGTTCTTATGCAATCCGCGCAAGCCATGCCTTCATTTATGTACGTGGTGAGGTTGTGCACGTTGTGCGCCGTCTGCAACAAGCAATCGAAGATGCTTATAAAGCAGGATATTTAGGTCAGAACATTCTTGGTAAGGGATATGACTTAGAGCTGACACTGCATGCCGGAGCAGGTGCTTATATTTGTGGTGAAGAGACTGCGCTTCTTGATTCACTTGAAGGATTCCGCGGACAACCTCGACTTCGCCCGCCATTTCCAGCTATTGCAGGTCTTTATGCAATGCCAACAGTTGTGAATAACGTTGAGTCCATTGCCTCTGTTCCAGCAATTATTGATAAGGGTGTTGAGTGGTTTCAAACTATGGGAACAGAAAAGAGCAAAGGATTTACCTTGTACTCACTTTCTGGCCATGTAAAAAACCCAGGACAATTTGAAGCACCACTTGGAATTACTCTGCGAGAAATTCTTGAACTTGCCGGCGGTATGCGCAGTGGTCATCAATTGAAGTTCTGGACACCTGGTGGATCATCAACACCAATCTTTACAGCAGAGCATTTAGATACTCCACTTGATTATGAAGGTGTATCAGCAGCTGGTTCGATGCTGGGAACAAAAGCACTACAAATATTTGATGAAACAACATGCGTTGTTCGCGCGGCACTGCGTTGGAGTGAGTTTTATAAGCATGAGTCATGCGGAAAGTGCACGCCTTGCCGTGAGGGAACGTGGTGGCTAGTCCAGATGTTGGAGGATTTAGAAGCAGGCAAAGGAAGTGAAGCAGAACTAGATAAGTTGCTTGATCTGTGCGACAACATTGCTGGCCGTTCATTTTGTGCATTAGCTGATGGCGCAGTTGCTCCAATTATTTCAACACTCAAGTATTTCCGCTCTGAATACATCGCTCACCAAACAAACGGTGGTTGCCCATTTGATCCAGTTGCCTCAACACTTTTTGATGCGGTAGGTGCCAAGTGACTCCTGAGCAAGCAGTAACTGCAGTTGAGACTGTTACCGCAACTATTGATGGCATTGAAGTACAAGTTCCTAAAGGAACTTTGATTATTCGCGCTGCAGAAAAACTTGGCATTCAAATTCCTAGATTTTGTGATCACCCTCTTCTTGCTCCAGCTGGTGCATGTCGTCAGTGTCTAGTTGATGTTGAAGTCAATGGCCGCGCATTTCCAAAGCCACAGGCTTCTTGCACAATGCCTGTAGAAAACGGAATGGTTGTGAAGACTCAACTCACATCTGAAACTGCTGAAAAAGCCCAAGCGGGAATCATGGAGTTCTTACTTATTAATCACCCACTTGATTGCCCTGTCTGTGACAAGGGTGGTGAGTGCCCACTGCAAAACCAAGCAATGACTGCAGGCCGGGCTGAAACACGTTTTGAGGGTGAAAAGCGCACATTTGAAAAGCCAATCAACATTAGCTCTCAAGTACTTCTAGATCGTGAGCGTTGTGTCCTCTGTGCTCGCTGCACACGTTTCTCAGAAGAAATTGCAGGAGATCCATTCATTACTCTCAATGAGCGCGGGGCACTGCAACAAGTTGGAATTTATGAAAAGGAACCGTTTGAGTCTTATTACTCAGGAAACACAGTTCAGATCTGCCCGGTTGGCGCACTGACTGGCGCTTCATATCGTTTCCGCGCACGACCTTTTGATTTAGTTTCAGTGAATTCTGCGTGCGAGCACTGCGCATCTGGTTGCGATATGCGTACTGATATGCGCCGCGGAAAGACATTGCGCCGCCTTGCTGGAGATGATGCAAATGTTAACCAAGAGTGGAACTGCGATAAGGGCCGCTGGGCATTTAAATATCTCACAAGCCGTGAACGCGTAAAGACACCTATGGTCCGAGGCGCAGATGGCGAGCTTCATGAAGCGTCATGGCCAGAGGCACTAGCTGCTGCTGCAGCAGGACTTAAGAATAAGAACGTTGGCGTATTAGTTGGTGGACGAGCAACCGTTGAAGATGCATATGCCTATAGCAAGTTTGCTCGTGTTGCACTTGGCACAAATGATATTGATTTCCGTGCTCGCCCTCACACAGAAGAAGAAAGCGAATTCTTAACTGCTATCGCGCCTAAGCTTTCAGCAAACTATCTCGATATTGATGCTGCAGATTCTGTTGTGCTACTTGGTTTTGAGCCAGAAGAAGAATCACCGATTGTTTTCTTGCGCATCTATCACCAAGTAAGAAAGCGTGGGCTTTTGGTCATCTCTGATGCACCGCTTACAAGCCGAGGATCTAAAAAGCTCAAGGCGAAGTTAGTAGCTAACACTTCAAGCATTTCAGGACTTACAAATAAGAGCGTCATAATTGTTGGTGAGCGCGCAGCTGAAACTGCAGGGCTATTAAGCCAAGCTGTCGCACTTTCAAAGTCATCTGGAGCAAAACTTGCATGGATTCCACGCCGCGCAGGTGAACCTGGAGCAATTCAAGCTGGCGCACTAGGGACACTTCTTCCAGGAGGACGTCCTGTTGCAGATTCATCTGCTCGCGTAGATGTTGCTACCGCCTGGGGAGTTGGAACACTTACTTCCAACAAGGGCCGCTCAACTTCAGAGATTCTTACCGGGTTGAGCGATCGCACGTTAGACGCTGTTCTTCTAGGTGGCGTTGATCCATTAGATATTTCATCTGTGGCGCTTTCTCAGATGCTCCATTCATTTGTTGTTTCGCTGGAGATTTCTCATAGCGCGGTTACTGCAATTGCAGATGTTGTACTTCCTGTTGCTGCAGTAGTTGAAAAGGCTGGATCGTTCCTTGATTGGACTGGCAAGGCGCGCACATTTGATAAGGCAGTAGAAGATGCTCAATCACGTAGCGATCTTCGTATTCTTTCTATGCTTGCTGATGAACTTGGAACACCTATTGGTCTTGATTCAGTTGCGGCCACGGCTCGTGAGATCACATCCCTTGGTAAGTGGGATGGCGCTGATGCAACCTTTACACAAGTCGCCGCAAAGCCAGCACCGACTGATGTGACGCTCGTTTCTTGGAGATTGCTATTAGATCTGGGAACACTTCAAAGTGGTGAAACAAATCTTGCAGGTACCGCACATAAAGCAGCTGCGCATATCTCAGGAGCGCATGCATCAAAGATTGGTGTGAGCGCTGGAGATTCTGTAAAGATTTCAAGTGATTTAGGATCACTCACCTTGCCTGTGATTATTGATCAGATTGCAGACAATCTTGTCTGGGTTCCACGTAATTCTGAAGGCTCACAAGTCATAGCAAATCTTGGATTTACATCTGGTTCTGTTACGGTGGCAAAAGCATGAATAACGCAGCGATATTAGGAGCAGACCCAGGCTGGGTAATTCTGGTTAAAGCTCTTCTTGTTTTTGTCGTTTGTGTTGTTCTCACCCTTATGTCTGTGTGGGGAGAGCGAAGGATTGTTGCTCGCATGCAGCAGCGTCTTGGACCTAACCGCGTAGGAAAGTTTGGTTTACTTCAAGCCTTGGCTGATGGAATTAAGTTAGCTTTGAAAGAAGATCTCATTCCTGCAGCCGCTGACAAGTTTGTCTTTGTTATCGCACCGATTATCTCTGCAACAGCTTGCTTTATGTCCTTTGCAGTTATTCCTTTGACAGGCAAAGTAAGTTTCTTTGGTCACCAAACAATCATGCAGCTGACTGATCTTCCAGTCGGCGTGCTGTATATCTTGGCAATTGCCTCAGTTGGAGTTTATGGAATTGTTCTGGCTGGTTGGTCATCCGGCTCTACATATCCACTCCTTGGTGGACTTCGCTCAAGTGCTCAAGTCATCTCATATGAAGTTGCCATGGGGCTTTCACTTGTTGCAGTCTTTATTTATTCAGGATCAATGTCCACGAGTGAAATTGTTGCTGCTCAGCATCACTATTGGTTTGCCATCGTCCTTTTTCCTTCATTTGTTATTTATTCAATTTCTATGGTGGGCGAGACAAACCGCGCCCCATTTGATCTTGCTGAAGCAGAAGGTGAACTTGTTGGAGGATTCCATACGGAGTATTCCTCACTTAAATTCGCGCTGTTCTTTCTAGCTGAATATGTCAACATCGTTGCTGTTTCAGCCCTTGCCACAACTTTGTTCCTAGGCGGCTATCACGCACTACCTGGACTCGGCTTCACAGAAGGTTGGCTTGGTGGTTGGTTCACACTCTTCTGGTTCTTCGCCAAAGTTATTTCATTCTTCTTTGTTTTTGTGTGGCTCCGCGGAACCCTTCCAAGGCTTCGCTATGACCAATTTATGAAGTTTGGATGGAAGGTATTAATTCCATCAAGTTTGGCTTGGATCATGATCCTTGCAACACTTCGTCTGATGTCAGCTCATAATTTCCCACGTATGGTCATAGCCTCTTTCACAGTTGGCGTGATTATTGTGATCTTCCTTGTATTAACGCTCTTTGATCGCGCAAAGATCAAACTTGAAGAAAATGATGTCTTGCCAGATCTTCCTGCACCATCATTCCCAGTCCCAGCGATTCCTGGTCAATCACAGATTACATATGTGCAGAGGAGTGAGATTAATGACTGAGCGTCCAAGTAGCTTTGCTAAACAATTACTCGGTTTCTGGGTGACTTTTGTAACCATGTTTAAGAAGGTCAACACAGTTCAATATCCTGATGTGAAAGAGCCAACAGCAGAGCGTTTTCACGGTCGCCATCAACTCAATCGTTATGAAGATGGTTTAGAAAAATGTATCGGGTGTGAGCTTTGTGCATGGGCATGCCCAGCTGATGCTATTTATGTAGAGGGCGCTGATAACACTGAGGAGGAACGCTTCTCACCAGGTGAGCGTTATGGTCAGGTGTATCAGATTAATTATCTTCGTTGTATTTTCTGTGGACTATGTATCGAAGCTTGTCCGACTCGCGCCCTGACAATGACAAATGAATATGAATTAGCTGATGATTCACGGGAAAAGTTAATTTTTGAAAAGGATGATCTCTTAGCTCCGCTTCGTCAAGGAATGATCGAGGCACCACACGCTATGTATCCAGGAACAACTCATATTGATTACTACAAAGGCCAAATTACTGGATCTCATCCTTCACAAGAGGCTGATAAATAATGCTCCATCAATCACTTGCATTTGGACAGACAGCGACGCCTGAAGCAGTTCAGTTCTGGGTATTAGCACCTGTGGCAGTGATTGCTGCACTTGGAATGTTATTTATGAAAAAAGCAGTTCACTCAGCGCTTTTGCTTGCGTGGGTAATGGTCACCCTCGCTATTTTCTATATTGCTCAAGATGCACTCTTCCTTGGAATTGTTCAGATAGTTGTCTATACAGGCGCCGTCATGATGCTCTTCTTATTTATTTTGATGTTAGTGGGCGTGGATGCATCTGAAGCTCTCGTTGAAAATATTAAGGGCCAGCGTGCTGCTTCGATCCTTGCAGGCCTTGGCCTTGGGGGACTACTGCTTTCACTTGTTGCTCGTGCGAGTGTGAATCAACCAGCTGCGGGATTAAAGCTTGTGAATCAAACAGGAAATGTTCAAAGTCTTGCAGCTCAGCTCTTCACTCAATATGTCTGGGCCTTTGAAGTAGTTTCAGCCCTACTTATTACTGCGGCACTTGGCGCGATGGTTCTAGCGCACAGCACCAAGCCTGCAGCGAGAAATAAACAACGAGATCTTTCAATTGCACGCTTTCGTGGGAAATCACTTGCTGATGCTGCAGGACTTCCTGGCTCTGGCGTTTTTGCCAAGCACAATGCTGTTGATGTTCCTGCACTTTTACCAGATGGATCACCAGCGCCCACATCTATTTCAGCGACACTCAAAGCACGAGGGGATGTTATTTCACCTACTCCATTTGCACTTGAACACACAGAAGAGGTGGAGGATTAAATGGATATTTCAAATTACCTCTATCTATCAGTCATCCTCTTCACCATTGGTGCTACCGGTGTTCTAGTTCGCCGTAATGCAATTGTTATTTTTATGTGTATTGAGTTGATGCTCAATGCCGCAAACCTTGCACTTGTGACTTTTTCACGCGTTGCAGGCAATTTAGAAGGTCAGGTTGCATCATTTTTCACCATGGTAGTCGCAGCTTGTGAAGTAGTCGTGGGTCTTGCCATTATCGTGACAATTTATCGCTCACGTCGATCAGCATCTGTCGATGATGCTAGTTTGCTGAAGAACTAATGCGCACATCATCTCTCTTGGTATATCTCATAGCGCTTCCGCTATTTTCATCTGCGCTTTTACTGCTTCTAGGAAGAATTGCGGATAAGTGGGGGCATATTCTTGCCACGCTCATCACCGCATCAACCTTTGTTATTGGCGTGTATGAGTTCATGAAGATGCATAGCCAGCCAAGTGGATCTAGAGCAGTTACTCAAAAGCTCTTTGATTGGATCTCTGTAGGGACGCTAAAAGTCGATGCAGCCCTTCTTCTTGATCAACTCTCTATTTGCTTTGTCCTTCTTATTACAGGCGTTGGAACCCTCATTCATATTTATTCGATCGCTTATATGTCTCATGATAAAGATCGCAGACGCTTTTTTGCCTTCCTAAACCTCTTCATTGCAGCGATGTTGCTCTTAGTTTTAGGTGATTCATATTTGAATCTTTATGTTGGATGGGAAGGTGTGGGCTTAGCTTCATACCTACTTATTGGTTTCTGGAATCACAATCCAACCTACGCAGTTGCCTCTAAGAAAGCATTTGTAGCAAACCGTGTGGGCGATCTGGGCTTATCTCTTGCGATCATGATCTGTTTTGCACAATTTGGAACTGTTTCATTTGCTGGTGTAACAGCTGGTGCACATGGTGCATCAAGTGCAGCCCTTGCCGGCATTGGCGCGATGCTCTTACTTGCTGCGTGCGGTAAGTCTGCTCAGTTCCCATTGCAATCATGGCTTGGCGATGCGATGGCAGGTCCAACACCTGTTTCAGCTTTGATCCACGCCGCAACAATGGTGACCGCTGGTGTTTATTTGATTAGCCGTTCAAACTTTATCTTCGATGCCTCATCCACTGCGCGTTTGCTCGTTGTCATTGTTGGAGCGATCACACTGCTCTTTGGTGCGATTATTGGTACGGCAAAAGATGATATTAAAAAGGCACTCGCAGCATCTACGATGTCCCAAATTGGTTACATGATTCTTGCAACAGGACTTGGTCCTGTGGGTTACGCCTTTGCAATCTTGCACCTGCTTACCCATGGTTTCTTTAAGGCAGGAATGTTCCTTGGAGCAGGATCTGTCATGCACGGCATGGATGATGAAGTGAATATGCGTAAGTACGGCGGCTTAGCAAAGCTCATGCCGATTACTGCAGTGACATTTGGGTTAGGTTACTTAGCGATTTTAGGTGTTCCTCCATTTGCAGGCTTCTACTCAAAAGACAAGATTATTGAGACCGCATTTAATGCTGGTGGAATAAAAGGAATTTTGTTAGGCGGGGCAGCACTCCTTGGCGCAGCAATTACCGCTTTCTATATGACTCGCCTCATGGTGATGACATTTATTGGTGCAAAGAGGTGGAAGGCAGGATCTCATCCTCATGAGAGTCCACTACTTATGACTCTTCCTATGATTCTGCTTGCTGTTGGCTCAGTAGCATCTGGATTCTTGCTCAGTTACGGAAGCGCACTTGTTCATTGGTTGCAGCCTGTTGTGAATTCACAGAGCATGGAAGAAGGAAAGCCACTTATGCCTGCGCTCACAGTTTCACTCTTAGCTCTCGGTGTTGTTGTACTTGGAGCGTTCTTTGCGATTACCAAATATCGCAGTGTCAGTGATCTTGCCCCAGAGGATGTCTCAATCTTCACAAAGGCAGCACGTAAGGATCTCTACCAAGATCTACTTAATGACAAGGTGTTTGTTGAGCCAGGAACTCTATTGACTGCCGGTTTAGTAAAAACTGATGATCGCGTAATTGATGGTTTCGTGAGGTTTGTTGGTAATTTCTTAGCCGCAACATCAGATGTGCTACGCAAAGTTCAAAATGGATTTGTACGTAGTTACGCACTTCTCATGCTTGCAGGTCTAGTAATTACTGTTATTGCAGTGTGGGTGATCGGAGCATGAACATTCTCTCCTTTGTCACACTCTTCCCACTTCTTGGTGTTGTGGCATTGGCATTTATGCCAAAGACAAATACACATCAGATCAAGATTGTTGCGCTGGGCATATCTATCATCACCATGCTGCTCTCCTTTGTGATGGCTCTGAAATATAAGTCGCCAGCGTCCGGTTTTGCCTATGTGACATCTCATCCATGGGTATCTAGTTTTCATATTAATTACGCTCTGGGCATTGATGGTTTAGCGCTGGTACTGATTCTTTTAACTACTGTTCTTGTGCCCATCGTGGTTCTTGGTGGTTGGAATGAATCTGAAGGTGGACGCTGGAGTGTGAAGACCTTCTATATGTTGATCTTGGTTCTAGAGACCTTCATGATCGGTGTCTTTGCGGCGACAGATGTCTTCTTGTTCTATGTGATCTTTGAAGCGATGTTAGTTCCGGTGTATTTCCTTATTGGTGGCTTTGGAACGGGTGAGCGTGCTGCGGCTGCTCTGAAGTTCTTGCTCTACAGTCTCTTTGGTGGACTACTCATGCTCGCTGCTGTTATTGGCATCTACATCATCTCTGCAGAGCAAGCCATTGGTTCATTTGATGTTACTGCGTTATCTCACCTGACAATTGATCACGCAACTCAAAATTGGCTCTTCTTAGGATTCTTTATTGCTTTTGCTATTAAAGCTCCACTCTGGCCATTTCATACATGGCTTCCTGGAGCAGCAAAGGCTGCAACACCAGGTACATCTATCTTGCTTCTAGGTGTTCTAGATAAAGTCGGCACATACGGAATGATCCGTTTTTGTCTGACGCTTTTTCCAGATGCAACAAAGACCTTTGCTCCATACATCATTGTTCTTTCGGTAATCTCAGTTATATATGGCGCGTTTCTTGCTATTGGGCAGAAGAATTTAAATTCACTTATTGCATTTACTTCGATCTCTCACTTTGGATTTATTACCCTAGGTATCTTTGCTTACACATCTCAAGGCTTAACTGGCGCAACGTTCTATATGGTCAACCACGGCTTCTCAACGGCAGCGCTCTTCCTTGTTGGAGGCTGGATGATTTCTCGCCGCAAGTCAGCTGCAATTGAAGATTTTGGTGGCTTGCAACGCATTACTCCGGTGATGGCGTGGCTGTTCTTTGTCTCAGGTTTATCAGCACTTGCTTTGCCAGGCCTCTCAAGTTTTGTCAGTGAATTCCTTGTTCTTCTTGGAACCTTTACAAGGTATCCAGTCGCAGCGATTATCGGCACCTTGGGAATTGTCTTAGCAGCGCTTTATATATTGATCTTGGTACAGCGCACCTTGCACGGACCTTTGAAGAGTGGAAATGAATCTATGACCGATCTTAATCTTCGGGAGAAGATCGCTATTGCTCCTGTTATTGCCGCGCTTGTCATCCTTGGTTTCTATCCAAAGCCTGCGCTACATGTCATTAATCCTTCTACGACTTCTGTCATGGCGCAGATGAATGTGATAGATCCACATGTATTGGCAGGTAAATAATGTTTACGATGCCAACGCTTAACTATGCCCAGCTTGCTCCAATTCTTATTGTTCTGGGCGGCGCCCTTCTAGGAGTTCTTGTCGAGGCATTCTTTGGCAGCAAACGCCGCGGTCCAATTCAAATCACGCTTTCACTGGGAACACTTGTTATTTCATTTGCATGGCTGCTTCGTATCAGAAACGATATATCGGCAACTGCGGCAATGGGATCGGTTGCAACCGATGGCTTTGGCATCTTCTTGCAAGGAACAATTCTTGTTTTAGCGTTTCTTGCGGTATTGCTTATCGCAGATAATGATCACTTTGCCCCAGCAGCATCTGCCCTGCCTGGTTCAGAGGAAGAAGCAGCAGCTATTTCATCTGGAAGTAGAACTACTGAAGTATTCCCACTTACTCTCTTTGCAGTTGCAGGAATGATGCTCTTCCCAATCGCATCAGATTTCATCACCCTCTTTGTTGCACTAGAAGTGCTCTCGCTGCCTCTTTACATCATGACTGGTTTATCACGTCGCAGGCGCCTTATGTCCCAAGAAGCTGCCCTGAAGTACTTCCTACTTGGTGCCTACTCTTCTGCATTCTTTCTCTTTGGAATCGCATTCCTCTATGGGTATAGCGGTACTTTGTCGCTGACCGATGTTGGAACGGCAAATATTTTCTCTGCAGGAAGCCCAGTCTTTTTATATATTGGAATGGTTTTTCTCACCATTGGTCTGCTCTTTAAAGTGGGAGCTGTCCCATTCCATTCATGGACTCCTGATGTCTATCAAGGAGCCCCAACGCCAATAACAGGGTTTATGGCAGCCTGTACAAAGATCGCTGCATTTGGCGCGCTTCTGCGTATTTTCTATGGCGCTTTTTTCTTGATGCAATATTCGTGGAAGCCATTTCTCACAACGATTGCAATCATCACAATGGTTCTTGGATCAATTGCGGCGATGACACAGCGTGATATCAAGCGCACACTTGCCTATTCATCTATTACCCACGCAGGTTTCTTGTTAGCGGGCGTTGTTGCGCTTAACAAAGCAGGCTTAGCTGCATCTATGTTTTATCTCGTTGCTTATGGCTTTGCCACAGTTGGTGCATTTGGAATTGTGACGTTGGTTCGAGATTCATCGGGTGAAGTGACTGATCTTTCTAAGTGGGCAGGGCTGGCAAAGAAGTCACCGCTGGTATCTGTTGCCATGGCGCTTTTTCTATTGAGCTTTGGCGGCGTCCCAATGACGAGTGGATTTATAAGTAAGTTCTCGATCTTTACCGCTGCCTATCAATCAGGCAATATCGCTATTGTCGTAGTCGGCGTACTCTCCAGTGCAATTGCACTCTTCTTTTATTTACGCGTCGTTCTCACACTCTTCTTCCAGGAAGCGCCAACAGATGGAGTTTCTGTTGTTATTCCATCGATCATGACACGTATTGCAATTGGTATCTGCGCAGTTATGACCTTGGTATTAGGCGTGTATCCAAGCTTGGTACTTAATCTTGTGAACACAATGTCAACGCTGGTTCACTAAGCCAATTCGTCGAAGGCGCCCATTTCTCCGCGCATCTCTGGGTGATCATAGAAGTCAGTAATGATTGCTAGGCAAATCTCATTTTTCTCTTTTAAGGCAGCGTGTGATGTGCCAGGAACGATTGCTAATCTTCCATTAGGCAGCGCCTCATAGAGATCAACACCATGATGGTTATCAAAAGGCTCATCATCACCATTGAGAACTAAGACAGGACAGGAGATTGTGCTGATCTCTTGCAAGGTCATATTCGGCTCTTTTGCCCAGACTTCATAAGCCTTTTTAATAATGACCTCTTGCATATATGCAGGCTCTGGTGAGCGCTCTGCAAACTTTGCTTTATCTTCATCACTAATAACAATCGGCTCATCAAAGAAATTCAGGTTGCAATCCCAGTGGTAATTAGTTCCGCCGGCAATAATAGAAAGCACAAGATCAGGACGCTTAAGTGCGACCATGAGAGCAATAATTCCGCCATCGCTATGGCCAATAATGTGGGCGGGCCTACCGATAACATCTTCGATATATGAAATTGCTTCATCTGTCTGGAAATCAAAGTGGTAATAACCCTCACGCACTGGCGTTCTTCCATGAGCTGTGCGGTCATAGCCGTATACATGAAAACGATGCCCGACTGCCGGCATTACTTGCCAATCAAAACTCTCTGTTGAACTTAAGCCGCCATGTAGAAGAAGCAGGGGCGCGCCATTTTCTTCTCCTTCAACGCTCCATACTTTATGACCACGCAGGTCGATATATGCCATGGTGTTTTAAATGGAATCCATGATGTTGCGATTACCGCGGTCAAATGTGAAGTAATTCCACGCCCAATCGGCAATCGTTGCAATCTTGTTGCGACCACCCATGAGATAGAAAAGGTGCAAGAACAACCAGCCAAACCAAGCAATAGGTCCGCTGATCTTCAGGCCCTTTACTTCGATAATTGCTTTGTGGCGACCAATAGTTGCCATGGAGCCTTTATCAACATATTTAAAGTTAACTAACTTCTTGCCTTTCATGAGGCGCAAGATCTGCGCAGCTGCAAAGCGCCCTTGCTGCATTGCAACAGGAGCTACCTGGGGCAAGAAGCGTCCATTCAGACCTTTTGCTCCTGCAACATCGCCAACGGCAAACATGTATGGATAATGAGAAACTTGAAGAGTGGGATCTGTCTTTAAACGATTTGCTTCTACTTGAACACCAAGTTGGTTGATTGCAGGTGCACCTTTTACCCCTGCTGCCCAGACAATGACATGGGCGCGCATATTTGTTCCATCACCAAAGTTAATTTGACCATGATCAATTGACTTCACTTGAGTACTGAGCAGGACATTTACGCCCATTTTTTCAAGTTCTTTCTTCGCACTATTTGTAAGCTTTTCAGCAAACATAGGAAGAAGTCGTGGCCCGGCCTCAACTAAATAAATATCTACATGCTTCGCCGCATGTTGGTTGTCATGGCGAAGTGGACCATGGCGAAGTTCAGCAAACGCTCCAGCCATTTCAACACCTGTTGGACCACCACCAACAACAACAATAGATAAGCGAGTGTCATCTTGGAAACGGCAGAGATCTTCAAAGCGGCGCATTACCTCTGAGCGAATAAGTACTGACTCTTGGATAGTTTTCATGCCTAGGGTGTATTCGTTTACACCTGGAACGCCAAAGTCTGCGGTAACTGAGCCAAGTGCAACAATGAGAAAATCAAACGGTAGTAACTCTGAGCTATCAAGTTTTACTGTCTTGTTCTTATGATCAACAGAGATAGGCGAGCCCATACGAAACTTTGCATCGTATTTGCGTACTGCGCCTCGAATAGGGAAGGCGACATGGTCGGCTGCAATACCCGCTGTAGAAACTTGGTAGAGAAGGGGCAAGAAAGTTTGGTAATTATTACGGTCAATGACGGTGACATCGGCATGACGGCCAAGTGCCTTTGCAGCTGCTAACCCACCAAAACCGCCGCCAAGAATTATTACGCGAGGCTTTCCCTTAAATTCTTTTACCCAGCGATCAAATGTAGAGAGAAGCTCATCCTGCTCAGCAGCAGTTTGCCCATAAACAGGCACCGCACCCACTGCTCCGTCGGAATTCAATGTCAAGTTCCTTTTCCACTCGTCATTTCTATAGGGAAAGTCTACTGTTTCTCCCATGAGCGATGCACCGAAAGACCGCCTAGTCCTTGTGACAGGCGCCTCTGGATATGTTGGGGGCAGGCTAGTTCGAGCGCTGCTCAATGAAAATATTAAGGTAAGGATATTTGTTCGAGATCGTAAAAAAGTTTTATCTCAACCTTGGGCCGATATGGTGGAGATATTTGAGGGAAATGCTGATGATTTTGAGTCAACAAAAAATGCGCTCATGGGAGTGCACACGGCATTTTATTTGCTGCACTCCATTAATGCTGGCACTCGCTTTGATAAGTTAGAAGAGAACATGGCCGCAAATTTTGCTCACGCATCACGTGTTGCAGATGTGAAGCAGATTGTTTATCTAGGCGGCATTGCTAACGATGAGAAACAAAGCATGCATCTTGAGTCACGAGCAAATACCGGTAAGAGGCTTGCATATGGAACTGTCCCTGTTCTTGAATTTAGAGCGGGCGTCATCATCGGTTCAGGCTCTGCTTCTTTTGAAATGATCCGCCATATGACTCACAGACTTCCCGTCATGATCACACCTAAATGGGTTCGAAACCGCACGCAGCCAATTGCTATCCGAGATGTGCTCTACTACCTCACAACAGCTGCCCAATTTCAAAAGCCAGTAGAAGGTGTTTTTGATATTGGAGGCCCAGATGTTTTGTCTTATGAAGAGATGATTCAAACTTTTGCCAAGGTAAGCCATTTGCGCAAGCGTATTTTTATTAAAGTACCTTTTCTCACCCCTGCTTTTTCAAGTTTATTTATTGGCTTTGTTACCCCAGTTCCAACATCACTTGCCAGACCACTAGTTGGATCACTGGTCAACGAAGTAATTGCAGATCCAGCGAAAAATGTTAACCAGATTATTCCTCTACCTGCTGAAGGTTTATTAACTATTGAAAGAGCATTTACCTTGGCACTTGAAAAAGTTGAAGCACACCTCGTTGAATCGCGTTGGTCTGATGCAGCTCTATATATGCCGCCTTGGCAGAAAACTCAAGGAGATCCTGAATGGTCAGGGGCTGCTGAATATAAAGATGAAAGAATTTTCTATACTGATGCAAGCTTGAAATCACTGTGGCGGGCTATCGAACAAATTGGTGGGGATCACGGTTGGTATGGGGCAGATGTACTCTGGTATTTACGTGGTCTTATGGACAGCATGATTGGTGGGGTTGGTCTACGCCGCGGGCGCCGTGATCCTGACTTTTTGCGCCAGGGAGAATCCCTTGATTTTTGGAGAGTTGAATTATTAGAGCGCGAGCATGTACTGACTTTAGTTGCAGAGATGATCTTGCCCGGTAAAGCATGGTTGCGCTTTGAAATTGCCGAAGTAGACCATGATGGCAAGAAGCAGCGCCGCATGATTCAGACTGCATCATTTCAACCCCATGGCATGGGAGGTCATATTTATTGGGCTCTGGTTTATCCATTCCACGGATTTATCTTCCCAACCATGGCGCGGAACTTAATTCGCGCAGCAAAATCCTTCGACTACCACAGCAACACGCCCTCCCTGAGTTAGAGGCTAAATGCGCTGACTGTCAGCCCTTACTTCTATGATCGCCTTATTATGAGTAAGTCAGAATTAACAGAGTTAGAGCTATCAATTTTGGCCTTTGAGCGCCAATGGTGGCGCCATGCAGGCGCAAAAGAATCTGCAATCAAAGAGACCTTTGGGTTAGCCCCGGCTGCTTATTATCAGTTGCTCAGTGTTCTGATCGATAACGAAGTGGCATATGAACTAGAGCCAATGCTCATTAAACGTCTTCGTAGATTACGAGATGCTCGCTCGGCAAAAAGAGCAGAGGGTTTTAAGCTGGGTTAATTCCAGAGTTTAGTATTTATAGGACTTGCTGGTTTTTGCAATCTTTGGCATAGCAACTTTAATTAATAACACTAGCCCCAAATAACTTGCAGGAATCGCAACTGCAACTGTCACAATGTGGCTGAAGAAATCCATGAATTAATCATCCTCATTTTCACCATTTGCTCCGCCAGCGATCTGGGGACGCGTAGTTAAGTGAGAGGCTGCGATTACTTTGTTTGTTGATTGCGCAGGTTGTGTAAATGATGAGTGTGAAGCTGCTGTTACACCTTGAGTGCTTTGCACAGGGCTACCAACGCTCACTTGGCCACGGTGGGCCTGGGCATAAACAGCTCCAGAGCTAATAGCTAACGCCATCGCCAGTAGAGCGATCTGTGGTTTAGCCGAAGGTAACTTGCTTGTCTTTGTTCTCATGGGTTGATCATGGGGCGCCGACCTGTGGCGACACTTAGGTATTTCTGAGAGCCAACTTAGAAGTTTTGGCAGATTTATCCCCTACTCACGCGTGGGCAGGGTTCTTTCGGTTTGCCCAGAGGCTCTGCCTGCTCTAGATTTGGCGTTGTCACTCGGAGTACCAGAGTGCTAAATAGCCTTTTATCTAATGAAATTTATGAGGAGTAAAACATGGCAAAGATGATCGCCTTTAATGAAGAGGCTCGTCGTGGTCTTGAGCGCGGCATGAACGCCCTCGCTGACGCTGTCAAAGTAACACTTGGACCCCGCGGTCGTAACGTTGTTCTGGAGAAGAAGTGGGGCGCTCCCACAATCACAAACGATGGTGTCTCCATCGCCAAAGAGATTGAACTTGATGATCCTTGGGAAAAAATCGGCGCAGAATTAGTAAAAGAAGTTGCTAAGAAGACAGATGATGTTGCCGGAGATGGAACAACAACTGCCACAGTCTTGGCTCAAGCACTTGTTCGCGAAGGCCTTCGCAACGTTGCTGCTGGATCAAATCCGATGGCACTTAAGCGCGGAATTGAAAAGGCAGTCGAGGCAATCTCAGCAGAACTTTCAAAGATGGCTAAGAACGTTGATACAAAAGAGCAGATTGCAGCTACTGCATCTATCTCTGCTGCTGACACCACAATCGGTGAGATGATCGCTGAAGCGATGGATAAGGTTGGCAAAGAAGGCGTTATTACCGTTGAAGAGAGCAATACATTCGGCCTTGAGCTAGAGCTCACTGAAGGTATGCGTTTTGATAAGGGTTACATCTCTCCTTACTTCACAACAGATTCAGATCGCATGGAGGCAGTCCTTGAGGATGCTTACATTTTGATCTCAAGTGGCAAGATCACAAACATTAAAGATCTCGTGCCTATCCTTGAGAAGGTCATGCAATCAGGTAAACCGCTTCTGATTCTTGCTGAAGATGTTGAGGGCGAAGCACTTGCAACATTGGTAGTGAACAAGATTCGCGGAACATTCCGCTCTGTTGCTGTTAAGGCGCCTGGCTTTGGAGATCGCCGTAAGGCAATGCTTCAAGATATTGCGATCTTGACTGGCGCAACTGTGATCTCTGAAGAAGTTGGTCTCAAGCTTGAGAGTGCAACTATGGATCTACTTGGAAAAGCTCGCAAGGTTGTTGTTGGGAAAGAAGACACAACAATCGTTGAAGGAACAGGCGATGCAGATCAGATCAAGGGCCGCGTCAATCAAATTCGCGCCGAGATCGAGAATAGTGATTCTGATTATGATCGTGAGAAGCTCCAAGAGCGTCTTGCAAAGCTTGCTGGAGGAGTTGCTGTCATTAAGGCAGGAGCTGCAACAGAAGTTGAACTTAAAGAGCGTAAGCACCGCATCGAAGATGCAGTGCGCAATGCAAAGGCTGCAGTAGAAGAAGGAATTGTTGCCGGCGGCGGCGTTGCTCTTCTTCAAGCTGGAAAGATTGCACTTGCAAAGCTTTCACTCGCAGGAGATGAAGCAACTGGCGCTCGCATTGTTGAGTTCGGAATTGAAGCACCACTTAAGCAGATTGCTATTAACGCTGGCCTTGAAGGCGGAGTTGTTGTTGAGAAGGTTCGTAACTTGGAATCAGGTTGGGGACTTAATGCTGCAACAGGTGAATATGTGGACATGATCAAATCTGGAATTATCGATCCAGCAAAGGTCACGCGTTCTGCACTTCAAAACGCAGCATCTATCGCAGCGCTCTTCCTCACAACAGAGGCAGTTATTACAGATAAGCCAGAACCAAAGTCAGCTGCAGCAGCCCCTGCTGGTGGCGGAGATATGGACTTCTAATACGTGTAGATTGCATAAAGCCCTCGGGAATCCCGGGGGCTTTTTCATTGCATTATTACCTCTACAATTAAGCCATGTCAGTAAAAGATCCGTTCAACGCACTTGAACTTGCGCGTCAGGCAGCACAGGAAGATTCCCATGATGCGAAGTTTGTCGGCGAGCTTGTTTCTATTGATGCCGAAGATGAGCGCATCTGTACTTACCTTTTTGAAAGCTCACTTCCTGGTTATCACGGGTGGCGCTGGGCAGTAACGGTTGCAAAGGTAGATTCTGATGCACCTGCAACTATTTGCGATGTTGTTTTACTACCAGGGGCCGAATCACTATTAGCACCAGAGTGGATTCCTTATAAGGATCGTATTTTGCCCGGTGATGTTGGCGTTGGCGACATCATTCCAACATCAGCAGATGATGTTCGTTTAGTGCCAGGCTTTGCAGAACTGCCAAGTGATGGTGAATTAGATTTGAGTGAAGCATTTGAACTAGGACTTGGACGGGCCCGTGTTCTTTCTATTGAAGGACTCGATGCAGCGAGTAAGCGTTGGCATACTGGAGACCGAGGACCTGCCACACCGATTGCTCAATATGCTCCTAAGCCATGTCATTCATGTGGTTTCTTTATTCCTATTGCAGGATCTTTGCGAAGTGCCTTTGGAGTTTGTGCCAATGCGCTCTCACCTGAAGATGCCCGCGTAGTTTCGGTAGATCACGGCTGCGGCGCTCATTCTGAGGCGCTCATCGTGGCCGAATAAGCGCCTAATACCCGCATAACGAGCCCGCTCATTCATCGGTTAAACTAATCCACTATTGTAAAAAAAGTAAGGAAGGGAGATTGCGAAAATGCCTATAGGCCGCGTGAAATGGTTCAGCCTTGAAAAGGGTTTTGGATTTATCGCATCAGAAGAGGGCGAAGATGTTTATCTCGCTGCCTCTGCGCTCCCAACTGGAGTTCCAACAATTAAGCCTGGAACAAAACTTGAATTTGGCGTTGCCGAAGGCCGCCGTGGACCACAAGCACTCTCAGTACGAATCATTGATGAGCCCGCATCTGTTGTTGCGAACAACCGCATTAACCCAGATGATCTTGCGACCATTATTGAAGACACCATCAAAATGCTCGACAAGGTTGGAAATGGTTTGCGCCATGGACGCCACCCATCAAGTGCTGAATCAGAGCGTCTTGCAAAGGTGCTCCGCGGTATTGCCTCTCAAGTTGAGAACGAGAACTAACTTCTCATTCTGCTTTTAAAAAGACCGCGCAATATATAAGCAATTCCAAGTAGGCCAAGGCCGACTCCTGCGACGCATATCCAAATTGCATCTGCATGTGCGCTGATTGCAATCTCAACAACTAAAGCAACTGCCCATGCGCATGTTCCTAGGATCACTACAGGTAGTGCTTGCTTCATATCCATATTCTAATGCTTAGTAGTGGTTAGTTGCGTAGTATCAGGTTGTGAGTGAAAAAGTGAATCACAAGCCCCAGAAGCTCTCCACACTGAGATCCTTTCAATACCCAAATTTCACTCTTCTTTTTACAGCAAATCTCATTTCTAATACCGGTACCTGGGCTCAGCGCGTTGCCCAAGATTGGCTTGTTGTCACCGATCTGCATAAAGGCGGATCTGAACTTGGAATTGTGACGGGACTTCAGTTCTTGCCCATGTTGCTCTTTAGTTTATATGCGGGTTCTCTTGCTGATCGCTTTGATAAACGTAAATTATTAATTGTTACAAATGCAGGGGGAGGAATTACTGCTGCGGTGCTTGGATGGCTCACAATAAGTCACCGGGTGAATTTAACTGAAGTATTTATTCTCGCATTTATGCTGGGAATGTTTGGTGCACTTGATACTCCTGTTAGGCAGGCCTTTACATCTGAACTAGTTGGCAAGAGTGATATCGCAAATGCCGTGAGTTTAAATTCTGCAAATTTCAATATTGGCAGACTTATTGGTCCTGCTATCTCAGGGTTACTTATCTCTGCTTTTAATACCGGCCCTTCATTTCTATTTAATGCCGGCTCATTTCTCTTCGTGATTGTGGCACTTTTCCTCATGAACCCGACAAAATTAAATAGAAATGCTGCTGAAAATAAGCCTCGAAAAGTTGCCGAAGGTTTGCGCTATATCAAAGGCAGACCAGATCTGATCGCCGTCATTACAACCGTTTTCTTTGCTTCTACCTTTGGGCTTAACTTCCAAATATTTAATGCACTAGTTTCCACCAAGGTCTTTCATAAGAGCGCTGGTGCATTTGGCGCGCTGGGAAGTGTTTTAGCAATTGGGTCACTGCTAGCGGCTGTCATTGCAACAAAGTTAGACCAAAAACGCAAACCTCTATTTGTTATGTACTGTGCTGGGCTTTTTGGCATATCACTTGTCATTCAAGCTTGCATGCCTACCTATTTCTCTTATGCACTCTTTCTTCCTGTCTCTGGCTTTATTGCGCTCACAACAATGATCGCTGCAAATACATATACCCAGACAACTACGCCACAAGAATTACGAGGCCGTGTTATGGGCTTTTATGTTTTGGTATTTCTAGGGGCAACACCTGTGGGTTCACCATTTATTGGCTGGCTCTCTGACACGCTAGGAATACGTCAGAGCATTGCAATTTGTGGTCTCATTACTACTTTTGGAACGCTGGCTGTTTACTTTATTATGCGAAAGAAGTTATTTAATACTTCCAATAACAATTAGCGCAAAAACTCCTATGAGAACAGCAATAGTTACAAGCCTTCTGACTTTATAGCTCATATCTTCGTTGCTACTTAGCTAATTGCTCAACTACATAGTCGATCGATGCGGTGAGCGCCTCTACATCTGATGGATCAACGGCAGGGAACATTCCAATACGAAGTTGGTTCTTACCTAGCTTGCGATATGGGTCTGTATCCACGATGCCATTGGCGCGCAGGATCTTTGCAACATTGAGCGCATCGATAGAGTCATCAAAGTTAATTGTTCCAACTACTTTCGAGCGCATTGCTGGGTCAGTAACGAATGGAGTTGTGTAGCTTGTTTTTTCTGCCCATGAATAAAGGTGCGCTGAAGATTGCGCAGAGCGTCCTGCGGAGAATTTTAAGCCGCCATTGCTATTCATCCATTTGATTTGCTCATTGAGTAAGACAAGTGTGCTCAGAGCTGGAGTGTTATATGTCTGCTCAAGCCTGGAGTTTTCAATGGCGATACCAAGATCAAAGAATGCCGGAATAAATCTGCCACTTGCTTTGATCTTTTCAGCTCGCGCAATTGCTGCAGGGCTAAAGATTGCGATCCATAGGCCGCCATCTGAAGCAAAAGACTTTTGTGGCGCAAAGTAATAGACATCTGATTGCTTGATATCAACATCTAGTCCGCCGGCAGCACTTGTCGCATCAACGAGTACGAGCGCGCCATCAGTTCCAGCAGGGCGAATAACGGGAGCTGAAACACCTGTGCTTGTTTCATTATGTGTCAGTGCATATGCATCTACACCTGCTTCTGCTTTTGAAGTTGGGTGAGTACCAGGTTCAGATTTAATGACTGTTGGCTCATCTAAGAAAGGAGCATCACTTGAGGCAGCAGCAAATTTAGATGAAAACTCACCAAAGACAAGGTGTTGTGATTTCTTTTCAATCAAACCAAAGGTTGCAATATCCCAAAACGCAGTTGATCCGCCGTTACCAATAATTACTTCATAACCACCTGGTAGTGAGAATAAAGATGCAAGACCAGCGCGAACTTCTTTGACAACATTCTTTACTGGAGCTTGGCGATGAGATGTTCCAAGAACAAGTGGGCTACTTGCCAGAAGTGCTTGCAGAGCTTCTGGGCGGATCTTTGAAGGACCGCATCCAAATCGTCCGTCTTTAGGCTTCAGGTTTGCTGGGATTTGAATATCGCTCATGGATGAAGATTAAGGGTTAAGGCGCCTTAATGACCAACCATTATCGCTGTGGGTAAAGATGATCCGATCATGCAGGCGCGAGTAGCGACCTTGCCAGAATTCAATTGTTACCGGCGCCACAATAAAGCCGCCCCAATGCGGTGGGGTTGGCACTTGTGAGCCTTCTGGATACTTCAGTGCGAGCTGGGCATAGCGCTCTTCTAATACTTCTCGGGATTCAAGATCTGAAGATTGCTCACTTGCCCATGCACCGATCCGACTGCTCCATGGACGAGTTGCAAAGTATTCATCACTTTCTTGCCGAGAAACTTTTGTTGCATGCCCCTTGACGATCACTTGTCGCTCTAAGGGATACCAAGGAAAGAGAAGGCTCACATGTGGATTAGAACTTAATTCATATCCTTTATGTGAGTTGTAGTTTGTAAAGAAAGAAAATCCTTCCGCGCTGAAATCTTTGAGAAGAACTGTCCGAGATGATGGTTGATCTCCATCGGCCGTTGATAAGACCATCGCATTTGCTTCAACGACGACTGGGTTAGCTGCAGCATCTGCTAGCCATTTTTTAAACCCTGCGATGGGATCGGTGCCGAACTCTGTTTCATGTAGACCAGCATCACCATATGAGCGGCGCATGGCCTTGATTGCCTCCGGGGTTAGATCTGCGCTCATAGGTGTATCTAACGTCACTTTTTGCCAAAGGGCTAGCGCAGGTGAGGGTTTGGCGGCAGAGCCCAGAGCGAGAGAGAATAAGAACATCAACTGATGGAGGATCTGAACGTGAGCGAAGATTTCAAGCCTGGTCTTGAGGGTGTCATTGCATTTGAATCAACAATTGCAGAGCCCGATAAAGAAGGCAGCGCGCTTCGATACCGCGGTGTTGATATTGAAGATTTAGTTGGCCGAGTTACTTTCGGAAATGTATGGGGCCTTCTCGTTGATGATGAATTTAATCCTGGCTTGCCACCGGCAGAACCATTCCCGCTTCCTGTTCACTCAGGTGATGTGCGCGTAGATGTGCAATCAGCAATTGCAATGCTCGCTCCTGCATGGGGCTTTAAACCACTTTTAGATATTTCAGATGAAGAGGCACGTAGCAATCTTGCTCGCGCATCGGTCATGGTTCTTTCCTACGTAGCTCAGTCTGCTCGTGGAACGTGGCAGCCTATGGTTCCGCAATCTGAAGTTGATAAGGCGCATACTGTTGTTGAGCGCATGATGATTCGTTGGCGCGGAGAGCCTGATCCCAAGCATGTGCGCGCAATCGATGCTTACTTTGTATCGGCTGCAGAACATGGAATGAACGCGTCAACATTTACTGCTCGAGTTATTGCATCGACTGGAGCAGATGTTGCTGCTTCTATGTCAGGTGCGATTGGCGCAATGTCAGGACCACTTCATGGCGGAGCACCTGCGCGAGTGCTGAGCATGATTGAAGGCGTTGAGAAGTCCGGTGATGCAAGGGCATATGTCAAAGGAATTTTAGATCGCGGTGAGCGTCTTATGGGATTTGGTCACCGTGTATACCGAGCAGAAGATCCACGCGCTCGCACACTTCGCCGTACTGCAAAAGAACTGGGCGCGCCTCGTTATGACGTTGCCCTCGCACTGGAGCAAGCTGCGCTCGCTGAATTACATGAACGCCATCCAGAGCGCGTACTTGAAACAAACGTAGAGTTTTGGGCAGCGATTGTTCTTGATTTTGCGCAAATTCCAGCGCCACTCTTTACTTCGATGTTTACAGCTGCTCGCACTGCCGGGTGGTCTGCCCATATTCTTGAACAAAAGCGCACAGGTCGCTTGATCCGTCCATCTGCTCGTTACATCGGACCTGGCCCACGCAAGCCAAATGAAGTTAAAGGCTGGGATGAATCGGTCCATCAGTTACACAACTGATTAACTACTGATTTACTAGTGCCATGACAAGGCGCGCAATCTTCTGGTTTCGCCGTGATCTTCGCCTTGCTGATAACCCTGCTCTTCTTGCAGCAATTGAATCTAGCGATGAGATCGTTCCTGTATTTATTTTGGATGAGAAACTGATCTCCCAGACTGGAACTAAAAGGCTTGCATATTTAGCTGCCTCACTTCACAGTCTTGATGAGTCACTTGGAAATAAATTACATGTAATGGTGGGCGATCAGGTTGAAGTGCTGAGTGATCTTAAAAAGCGCTATGGCGCAACGCAAGTTCATATTTCTCAGGAATATGAACCTTATGGTGTTGCAAGAGATGCCCGTGTTGAAAAGGCTGGAATTGAATTAATTCGAACTGGAAGTCCCTATGCAGTTGCGCCAGGGCGAGTGCGCAAACCAGATGGAACTAACTACCGCGTTTACACGCCTTTCTATAAAGGTTGGGTCATGCATGGTTGGAGAGGGCCTGCTGTCACACCTAAAAATATTGCAGCGGTAGAACCAATGAAAAGTGACCGTAACTTTCCTACGTGGAAATTACCAGAGGGCGCAGTGATTACTCCTGCGGGAGAAAAAGCCGCACTTGAACGATGGAAGTACTTTAAAAAAACTGCGCTCGATACATATGATGTTGGAAGAAATCTTGCTGGCATAGATGGCACCAGCAAAATGAGCGCGCACTTAAAGTGGGGAGAAATTCACCCCCGCACACTTCTTGCTGAACTTAATGCGACTAGCGCGCATGAAACTTTTAAAAAAGAAATTGCTTGGAGAGAGTTTTATGCAGACATTCTCCACCACAACCCACATACAGAATCTGATTACTACGCAGAACGTTTTGCCACTATGCGTTATGACAAGCCTGGGAAAAAGCTAGAAGCCTGGAAAGAAGGCAAGACCGGCTACCCATTTGTTGACGCCGCAATGCGCCAACTCTTGCGCGAAGGATGGATGCATAACCGCACTCGTATGGTCGTTGCATCATTTTTGGTAAAAGATCTTCATATTGAATGGCAACACGGTGCTGACTTTTTTATGGAGCATTTAGTTGATTTTGATGTGGCATCTAACTCTCATGGATGGCAGTGGACTGCTGGATGTGGAACAGATGCCTCGCCGTATTACCGGGTATTTAACCCAATTGAACAAGGTAAACGCTTTGATGAAAATGGTGATTACATCCGTAAATATGTCCCTGAGCTTGCACATTTATCTGCGCCAGATATCCATGAACCCTGGAACGTATTAGATGGTTATTTACATGATTATCCAGAGAGAATTGTTGATCACGCACTCGAGCGTCTTGAGTCACTCGCCAGATTAGAAGAAATTAAGCCAAACTAAATTACTTCTTCAGATTTCCAGAGTGTGATACCGCCACCTGAATTCTTTGCTTGATACATCGCAATATCTGCCCTTCGCATGAGATCTGATGCACCGTCATTAATTACTCGCCCGATACTCACATCAACGCTAATGCTAGATGTGCCAATGTTAAATGGATAACTCAGTGATGATCGCAATGCAAGTGCTATATCTAAACCCACTTGAGCACCTCCGTGAACTATTACGCCAAATTCATCGCCTCCAAGGCGAGCAAGTAGTGCATCTGATGGAATAACGCGGGAAAATCTCACGGCGATATGTTGAAGTAGTTCATCACCCACACCATGACCAAGGGTGTCATTAACTGATTTAAAACCATCAAGATCCATCAGTAACAACGTCCCATCATGGGGCGCAAGTGCATCTATCTCTGCAAGAAAGCGGCGCCTGTTAGCAAGACCTGTGAGCTCATCAATTCGCGCTAACTCCCGATCATGTGAGGCGCTGCGCGCTTCACGTAGCGCAATACCCATTCTGATAAATGCAAGTGCGATCGTCAGTATTGCTGGAATAAGGGCAAAAGCGGGGAAGTAGCCACGTTTAACTGCAGCTGTAATAAGTATTGTTGAACTAAAGATGAGCGCGATCGTTGCAGCGATTGAGGTAATACGATCACTCATCGGTGCTTCACCGCCTCGATGCCAGAGCGCTTCGGACATGATCAGTAGGCCTAGCAGCCAACCATCATCGATGAGTGAAGCAAATGCGTAACCTGTCGTTGCCGACTTCCATAAAAAGATGAGATCTGTTGCTGTGAAGATTGCTATTCCAATGAGAAACAGGAATGAGCGCAACACTTTCACTTGCAGCACGACAATCACAACCGCGATAGCTAGTAAGACAACGTCTCCAACGGGGTAGAGAATTGAGAGAAATACGGTTGCTTGGCTTCCAACAAAGTGAAGCATGGCAGTTTTAAGGAAAAATGATGCGATCAGGCTAGACATGCCAAAGGTGATGATCACAATATCAAGTAGTTCAAGCGCGCTTGGTTTATTTCGAGATGTTAGAGTCCGAAGAAGTGCAAAGAGAACTAGCGGATAGAAAAGTGAGTAGGCAACCTCCGATGAAGTAGGCCATATCTGAAAGTCATAAAAAGAATTCCATGTTGAAATAGATGATCCTGCGCCCCAAATAACAAAAGCCCATCCCAAAGCAAGAACGGCAAGTTGGTCGTTAAATAAAGGAGCGGAGAATGCAACGGCCGCCGCTAAAAATGCCACCGTATTAAAGAGGATTAAGTCTGCAAAAGGTGATGGGTTTTTAAATACTAGGCGAATTCCAAGGTGGAGAAGCAAGATCGAGATCGCGATTAGGCGCAGTTTTAGGTATCCTCGCTCAGTGCCTATGGCCATTACTTGAGGCTAACGGAAGGAATGAACAGTGAAAGACACGAATATCTCTCGTCGCAGCGTGCTCTGCGGTGTTGCTGTGCTTTCTCTTGGACTCGGTGCTGATTTTCTTCCAGAAGCAGCGCAAGCAGCTGCCGGTATCACTCAACTTAAAAATGGAAAGATTCAAGTCACACTTGCTGCAAATAAAGTATTAGCAAAAGTCGGTGGAGCTGTAATTCTTAATCTCAATGATGGTTCACAACTTGGAATCGTTCGCACGGCTGCTGGAGTTAAAGGATTCTCTGCCCTAAGCCTTGTGTGCCCTCATAATGGCGCTGGAGTAATGGAAGATGGAAATAAATGGGTATGTCCTGCCCATGGCTCTGTTTTTGCTTTAAACGGGAAACTTATTCAAGGCCCTGCAAGGCAAGGGTTAAGTTCTATCCCAGTGGCTGCAACAGCTACTACTCTGACTATTGGCTAATTAAGCCAACTAGTCCCAGTAGCTCAGTGGATAGAGCAACCGCCTCCTAAGCGGTAGGTCGCCGGTTCAACTCCGGCCTGGGACACACAATTCTTTTAAAGAATTACTGTGCGCTGCCCAACAATGAATATACGGTCTTGTGCAAATAACTTAACAGCCCGTGAAAGAACGCGGCGCTCGATATCTCGGCCAAGTGCAATCAGGTCTTCAGGTGTTGCGCTGTGAGTAACGTGAGCGACATCTTGTTCAATGATGGGACCTTCATCAAGTGCTGAAGTAACAAAGTGTGCTGTTGCGCCAATGATCTTTACGCCACGTTCATGGGCTTGGTGGTAAGGCTTAGCACCTTTAAATCCTGGCAGGAATGAGTGATGAATATTAATGATTGCGCCATTCATCTTTTGGCAAAACTCCGGGGATAAGATCTGCATGTAACGGGCCAGGACAACGAAATCAATTCTTTCTGATGTTACAAGCTCAAGGATCTTTGCTTCAGATGCTTTTTTGTCATCGCCTAGATAGATAAATGGTAGGCCGTGTGATTCAACCAAAGAACGTAGATCTTCATGGTTAGAAAGTACTGCTGGGATTTCAACAGGAAGCTCACCGAGCTCCTGGAGATAAAGAAGATCGCGCAAGCAATGGCTTTCTTTTGTCACAAGAACTAGCACACGCTTTTTGGTGGAGGTTGGGCGAATATGAAGAGTTGGGCTCAGATGGGATAGACCATCAGTAATTGCTTTGGTTGCAGCATCTAGTGAGCCCGAGGTCTCAAAGCGGGTGCGCATCACAAAAATTCCTGTGCCAGTATCTGTGAATTGTTGGTTCTCAATGATGTTTCCGCCGCATGCCAAGATTGCAGTAGTCATCGAGTGCACGATGCCTGGCTGGTCCTTACATTGAAGGCTGACGATGAGATCCATCAGAGAATTCTATTGCAGGTAGACTGATGCTATGAGCGAGTTCATCCCAAGTAAGACAGCGGAAGAATCACAAGAAGATGCTGCTGAAATTCAAGCCGCAAAAGATCGCGATGCTCAAATTGCTGCAGATAAGCCACCACATCACGAGTAATAATTAATTACTCGCTCTGCGCAGGTTTAGGCGCTGGAGTCGCAGCAGGTTTTGGAGTCTCTGCTTTTGGAGTACTTGTTTTTGTAGTGCGTGAATCAGTTTTGTAGAAACCTGAGCCCTTGAAAACAACACCCACATTTGAATAGACCTTACGAACCTCACCCTTACATTCTGGGCATTCGGTGATAGCAGCATCAGAAAAGGACTGAACTGCCTCAAATTCATGGCCACAAGCCGAACAGGCGTATTCATAGGTTGGCATAGGAGTAAGTGTAAAGAAGTGAGAGGATTAGCTCTAATCGAGGAGATCAAGGAGTGAGTTCGTGCGTGTGAGAATGGGAATTGCAGCAATAGCGATGACAGCTTTGTCGCAGATTGGCTTCATGCCTAGCGTTCTAGCGAATTCATTAGTTTCAACTTCTCCAGTGATGGGGGCAGTCTTAAGCGTTGCTCCAAATGCAGTCTCTGTTTCTGCAGCTGTATCACTTTTAACTGAAGGCAATAGCATTTCGGTAACTGACCCAACAGGTAAGCAAGTTGATGATGGCTCGCTCACGGTCAGTGATATGACAGCTGTTATTGGCGTTAAGCCCCTGACTGCAAGTGGAATCTACACAGTGAACTACACACTTCTAAGTGAAACAGAACCTCCGCTGACTGGTTCATTTACATTTTTGTTTAATGGGCCTCCATCTATCTCATCACCAAGTACCTCAGCTGCGCCAACACCTATTCAAACTTTGGCGTCAAAGCCAGCCGCATCAAACTCATCCGCAAACCTTTTTGTCATTATTTTGCTAGTAGTTGCAATTCTCGTTGGATTGTTCTTAGTTTGGTATGCACGTCTGATATGGAATGACTCAAAGAAATTGCGTAAGTCAAAGGCGGCACCCACTCGCGTGGCTAAGCGCAGCAGCAAGTAACTCCATTGATTCATCTCTTCTCTTTTACTTCACAGGTAAGCCACGGGCATGTAATAACATCAAATGCGGTTGTGCAACCACTTATCCCCCTTGTGAAAGATCTCAATCTCATTGCAATGATCTTCGCTATTGGGTTGCTCTATGCTGCAGGATTTCTTCTTACTGAAGTAAAAGGTGTACTGACTTCTGAAGGCATACGTATCCGAAACCTTGCTCGCTTTGCAACCTTAGTCTGGCTTGTTACTGCCGTAGGTGGGGTCTTTATAGAAGTAGCAAATTTATTGGGCCAAGGATTTTTAGACGCTTTCAATGTTAGCCTGGACCTAGAATTCTTATTCCAGACCTCTCTAGGCAGGGATTTTCTTTTCCAGATAATTGTCGGAGTTGTCCTACTTATTTCACTGGGAAGAGTGAAAAAGGTAGGGGGAATTTACCTAGGTCTCATCGCGACTCTTCTTGCTTTGATCATTCCAATTTTTCAATCACATGCAAGTAGCGCAGGAAACCACGGGCTTGCAATCGGATCACTGATCTTCCACGTTTTATTTGTTTCACTCTGGGTGGGAGGCGTCATTGGGTTACTGGCAATTGCCCCGAGCGAGCGAGAACGTTCTATTACTCGCTTTAGCTCACTTGCCATGTGGTGCGCAATCATTGTTGGAGCTAGTGGAGTAATAAGTGCGTGGACGAGACTGAATTTTCTATCAGCCTGGGGATCACTCTATGGGGTACTTGTTATCTTAAAGATTGCACTTTTTGTGGTGCTTGTATTTATTGGAAGCAAACACCGTAAATTTATTATGACCAAGCTCACCGGCACACAGCAAGTATTTAGACTTCTTGGCAACGAAGCGCTCATAATGATTGAAACCGTTTGTATCGGGGGATTACTTTCTACAACGCAACCACCACTTTCGCAAGGCACTGTGAATCAAACAACTGATCAAATAGTTTCCATTACGGGACTGCGGATGCCAGATGCTCCAACTTTCTGGAGAGTGATGAGTGCATATGTGCCAGATGCAACCGTTATTGGAGTGCTACTTGTCATGACTGCTCTTTATGTGAAAGGCGTACTGGTACTTAGTAAACGTGGTGATAAGTGGCCGGTAGGACGCACGGTTGCCTTTGCTTTAGGAGTTGGCGGTGTTGATTATGCGACAAGCGGTGGTTTAGGTGTTTATGCACATTTTGCTTTTTCTTATCACATGATCGCTCATATGGTTTTAGGAATGATTGCCCCTATTGGGTTTGTTCTAAGCGCGCCTATTACTTTGGCACTTCGCACCCTTCCGCAAGGTCGCACAGATAAAGAACGTGGCTTACGTGGCACTCTGATTGCGCTCATTCACTCTCGTTATATGACGATCATGACGAACCCCATCGTTGCCCTAGCAATCTTTGATGGTTCTCTCTTTGCACTCTACCTGACCCCGCTCTTTGGAACCTTAATGAAAAGCCATAGCGGTCACCTCTTTATGGATCTGCACTTTTTACTTGCTGGGTATTTATTCTTTTATGTCATTATTGGAATAGATCCAAACCCTCGCAAGATTCCACATATTGTTCGCATCATTATTCTCTTTGCTGCCATGAGTATTCATGCATTCTTCTCTATTACATTGCTCTCTACCTCCACATTGATTGATGGCGGATATTTCACATCTCTTCACTCGCCGTGGGTGGTAAACCTTCTAACAGATCAGCACACAGGCGGAGCAATTGGCTGGGCAATGGGTGAGATTCCAATTTTGATTGCACTTGTTGCAACATTTATTCAATGGGTAAGAGATGACTCAAAAGAATCCAGGCGTAGTGATCGTGCTTCAGATCGCGCAGCTGCAATGGGAGAAGATGATGAATTAGCTAAATACAATAAGTATTTAGCACAGCTAAACCGCAGAGATGAGCGCTAGAAGCGAACAATAATTGTGGGCGTTGCAGCAGCGCTTACTTTTTTATCGTGGGGTTCATGGGGCAAGTTCTCACTCACTAGCTCTGGTCCATAGATCATCGCGATACTCCACACATTAAATGCTGAGAGCGCAGATAGTGCGCGATCGTAAGAGCCGCCACCTTGTCCTAAACGATTACCCCCGCGATCAACTGCAAGTGCAGGCACTATTACTACATCGATAATGGATAGATCACTTATTGCTGGACCTACTGGCTCCATAATCTTTCCGCGCTTTTCCAAAATACTGCTAGCACCACTCCACTCGATCCACTCAAGGCTGTTATCGGCAGCTACTCTGGGTAGGAGCACTCTTTTGCCGCTATTTATTAAAGAGAGATTGAGATCTTTAGTCTCTGGCTCTAATTCATATGAGATGTATGAAGCAATTACGTGGGCTCTTTGAATTTCGGCGCAGTTAGAAACATGTAGCCAGGTGCTGGGGATGTAACTCTGCTCACGTTCTTTTCGAAATTCTAAGCGCAGCTCTCTCTTCTGCTCTGCTTCCATGGGATTACCTTAGAGAAGAAGTAGGGTGGAGTTGTGGATTTAGAAGCGGATTTATCGATGATCAGCGTGAAAGAGATGCTCACACAACTCCTTGAGATCTCATCTCCGCTTACCCCTTTTGATATGCCTTTATTAGATGCTCATGGCGCAACACTTGCTGAAGATATTTACGCAGGAGAACGTTTAGTACTTCGTAAAGGCTCACGTATTCGTTCTACTCAAATTGGTTTAGCGGCATCAATTGGTCTAGCGAGTTTGCCAACACAGCCTCATCCACGTGTTGTTGTTATTTCAGCGGGAGATGACCTCGTTGAACCGGGCCAAAAACTTGAGACAGATGATGATGAATTTGAGACTAATTCATGGATGCTTTCAACTGCAGTGAAGGAAGCAGGGGCTGTGGGTTACCGAGTTCATGCAATTCCTGAAAACCATGCTCAACTTAAAGATGTTATTGAAGATCAGTTAGTCAGAGCTGATCTTGTTGTTATTAGCGGTGAGAGCAGGGATGGGTCATTTGATTTGATTGAATCTGTACTGCGTGAACTTGGTGACATTACTAGCGTCACTCCCAGTATTGAAGGTACATCGAGCCATAACTTTGGAACAATTGGGCCAGATAAGGTTCCGGTTATTACTTTGCCAGGAGAGCCAATCGCAGCATTTTTATCATGTGAAGTATTTGTGCGCCCGATGATTAGAAAGATGCTTGGAGTTTCAAATATTTTTCGCCCAACCATGAAAGCTAAAATTACCGCCGATGTTCAATCAGCAATCGGGGTCACCTCATTTGTTCGAGCCACGGTGCATAGCAATTCAGGTGAGAGCACCGTGACTCCACTTGCCGATCAGGCAGAGCTTTTTACTCTTTCCGATGCTCACGCCTTAATTGCCATACATGCTGATTCTCCCGGCGCTCTTGCGGGGGAGAGTGTGGAAATAATGGTTCTAGACCGTAGCAATTAGAATTAATTTAACTAGTATTTATTCATGAACGTAAGCTGGCCGGTAAAAATTAACGACCATGAACTTTCGCTGCAACCAATCCGCAGACGTGATCAAAAGCGATGGTCTGAAGTTCGCAGAATTAATAGTGAATGGCTCGGCCCATGGGAGGCAACGCGTCCGAAGGTGGATAGTGAAGGGCCGCTTCCAACATTTGCTCAGATGGTTCGTCACTACAACCGCGAAGGGAAAGAACTTCGCCAGCTTGCACTTGCAATATGGATTCATGAAGGTGGAAAGAATAAATTTATTGGGCAGATCACTCTGGGAGGCATCGTCTTTGGTGCCTATAGGGGAGCTCATATCGGTTATTGGATTGATCAGCGTTATGCCAATCGTGGCTATGCAACAAGGGCGGTAAAAACCCTGACCCAATTTGGATTCAATGAGTTGCTCTTGCACCGTATTGAGATCAGCATGAGGCCAGAGAATGTGGCATCGAAAAGAGTTGCTGAAAAAAGTGGGTATAAATTCGAGGGAGTTCGTGAACGTTTCTTGCATATAGATGGTGATTGGCGCGATCACCTGACCTATGTTGCAGAAAACCCTAAAAATTTAAATTAGGACATAGCGCCCAAATCCACGCTTTTACCCCTGACTACCTTTATCGTTACATTCCATGGCGTCGGGTCTTATCTACCTCATCATCCTTGGCATGTGGGGTGCTTACTTTCTCCCGCGCTGGTTGACCCACCATGATGCATCAACAGGCCGAGCAACTGAGAGATATAAAAGCGCAATGAAAGTTGTTGCATCAACTCCTAACATTCCAGAACCAATTGATGCTGATAAGAAAAGACAAACTTTGCTTGTGAGACGAGTAATTTTTGGAATACTGTTCACTGCATTTGCTGCAACATCAGGTGCTGTGGTCACAGGAGTAATTACAACTTCTATACTTTTAATTCCAACAACAGCGTTTGCAATTTATCTTATTAATGTCAGGCGCCAAGTTGTCGCAGCGCAACTTAAAGTAAGACGACTGCGCGCACTTCAAACTATTGCAACTGCTGAAATCAAACTTGATCCAACTGTTCGTATTTCACTTGGTCACGAAGTCCCTGAGTCATCTCCAGAACATTGGATTCCACTTGCTGAAAGGCCTGACACCGCAGGAATAACAGTTATTCCAAAAGATCGCGTAGCAACACAAGGTGGTTGGTCTCCTGTTGCAGTGCCTAAACCAACATATGCAACTGCGCCAAAGGCTTTCACGCCTAAAAGAATTATTGACCTTACTGTTCCAGGGCATTGGAGCGCAGAGCAAGAGCGTCAGCAAGTGTTGGAAGTCGCAACGCGAGATGAACTCTTTGATCAAGAGCTTGCAGAGCAGGCAGCGCAAGCACGGGATATTGCTTCTAACCAATAAGCTTCTAACGAATAGCTAGATCCAAGAAGGCAGCCACATCATGCTTGACCAGTGGCTATAGGAAATAATTCCGCCTGTAAAGAGCGGGAAGAAATATAAGAAATTCAGAACAATCAGTGCGATAAATCCATATGTAGCATAACGGCGTACCTGAGGTGTATTTCCATCCTTATCTGGTTCAAGGAACTTTGATAAGACAAAGACAATAATCAAAATAATGAATGGCTCAAAAGCGATTGCATAGAAGGTAAAGACCGTGCGCTTTTGCCAGGCAAACCACGGCAAGTAACCAGCAGCAAGACTAAGTAGTAGCAGAATATTTGTGCGCTCTCTGTGGGTAATCCAATAACCAAAAGCAATGGCGATAGCAATGACGCCCGCCCACCAGAGTAGAGGCGTACCAAGTGCAAGAACTTCTTGCGAGCAAGCTTTTATTCCACAACCAGAAGGTGTTTGATAGAAAAATGATGTTGGTCTTCCCATAACCAGCCAACTCCATGGATTAGCAGAGTAGCCGTGTGGGGTTATCAAGTGTGTATGAAAGTAAAGAATCTCTGAGTGGTAATGCCACCATGAGCGAATTGCGCTGGGAATGAAATCAAAGAAACCACCGCTATGTGTCTTAGCCCAATTTCTGTCATATCCAGATAAGTTAGAAAACCATCCAATCCAGCTCGCTATGTATATAAAGGCGGGAAGAAGAATGTATTGAGTAAAGCGCACATGCGCTTTCTCTCTTATTTGGCTGTTTCTGTAATCAATATAAAGAACATAGAGAAGGTATGCAGCTATGTAATAGACCCCGCTCCACTTTGTTGCGGCAGCAAGTCCGAGAGATATCCCGGCAAGAGTATGAGCGCCTCTGAGAAGAAAATAAAAGGCGAGCAAGGTAAAAAACATAAGAAAGATATCAAGGAGAGCGGTTCTAGACATAACAAGGTTTAAACCATCGGCGCTCATGAGAACTGCTGCTGTAAGACTTAGGAAGTAATTATGGAAGAGTTCTTTAGCAACATAGAAAACAAGCACGATAGATGCTGTGCCAATCAGAGCAGCTGCGATTCGCCAACCAAACTCATGAAATCCAAGAAGTTTGATCCCTGCTGCGATCACCCACTTACCGATAGGTGGATGAACAATAAATTGAGCGAGATGAGTTTTTGGATCTATTTCAACGCCGTGGTGCAAAAGTGAATTCGCATTTTGTGCGTAATAGACCTCATCGAAGACGAAGCCCTTTGGGTACTGCAAATGCCAGAGTCTAAAGATCAAAGCAACAAGAGCAAGGCCCCCTACGGACATGCGCTCATGAAGTTTGGTCACTACCAAAGCCTAAAGCCTGCGAGAATTAGCCAATGCTCATACTCGCCTGCGCCCCCCTGGGAAATCCAGGTGATGCAACTACGCGCTTGCGTGAAGTGATTGTGAGCGCGAAATTTATTGCAGCAGAAGATTCTAGAAAGCTCACTCGCCTTGCTCATGATCTTGGAGTTGTTTATACCGGCAAAGTCATCTCATACTTTGAAGGAAATGAAAGCGAGCGTTTAGATCAGCTGACAGAAATTTTAGAATCAGGTGAAGATCTTCTTGTTATTACAGATGCTGGCGCTCCCGGAGTAAGTGATCCTGGTTACCGCTTAATTAGAGTAGCGATTGAAAAAAATATTGAGATAAAAGTATTACCGGGGCCATCTGCTCCCGTGACCGCGCTTTTGTTATCTGGAGCTCCTACAGATCGTTTCTGTTTTGAAGGCTTTACTCCGCGCACATCTGGTACACGCAAAGCATGGTTTGAAGATTTAGCTGAAGAAGAACGTACGATTATCTTTTTTGAAGCGCCTCATCGCTTGAAAGAATCACTCCTGGATGCTTGCGACGTATTTGGCAATGAGCGCATGGGCGCGATCTGCCGAGAGATGACAAAGACCTACGAAGAGACAATTCGAGGGACTTTAGGCGAGCTTCTTGCATGGAGTACTGACCGAGAGATTTTGGGTGAGATCACTGTAGTTCTTCATGGATTTGATGCGAGTAGCAAGAGTTATAGCGGTGATGAATTAGTCAGCATGGTTCTAGCACGTGAGAGTGCTGGTGAGTCACGCAAGGATGCGATCAGCGCCGTTGCAAAGCAGTTAGATCTGCCCAAGCGCCAGGTATTTGATGCTCTGGTTGCTCATAAGAGTGCAGATAAGATCTGAGTATGAGTTCTGGCGGAGATTCCAAAGCGTTCTATTTAACGACGCCTATTTATTATGTAAATGATGCCCCGCATATCGGTCATGCCTACACAACAGTTGCTGGAGATGTTCTTACCCGCTGGCATAGACAGCGTGGTGAAGACGTTTGGTTTCTCACTGGCACAGATGAGCATGGTGAGAAAGTATTAAATACAGCAAATGAAAATAATGTCTCACCCCAAGAGTGGTGTGACAAACTTGTTGAAGATAAGTGGAAGCCAAATTGGCGGGCTTTAAATATTGCCAATGATGACTTTATTCGTACGACAGAACCGCGCCATATGGAGCGTGTGCAGAAGTTCATGCAATTGCTTAAAGACAATGGGCATATTTATGCAGGAAAGTTTGAAGGACCTTATTGCGTAGGCTGTGAAGAATTTAAGTTACCTGGGGATCTTGATGACGGTAAGTGCAAGGTGCATGGCAAGCCCGTAAAGATGCTCTCTGAAGATAACTGGTTCTTTAAGCTCAGCGCCTTTATTCCTCAACTACTGAAGCATTACAAAGAAAATCCAGAAGCATGTCAACCAGAGAGTGCTCGTAATGAAGTTGTTGCCTTCTTAGAAGGAGGAGTGCGCGATCTATCAATCTCTCGTTCAACATTTGATTGGGGAATTCCTGTTCCTTGGGATACAGACCAAGTTATTTATGTCTGGTTTGACGCACTCCTCAACTATGCAACCGCAGTTGGTTTGGGCGATGATCCGACAAGTGAAGGCGGTAAGAAGTTTGCAAAGACATGGCCTGCTGATGTGCACTTAGTAGGTAAAGATATTTTGCGCTTCCACGCTGTGATCTGGCCTGCGATGCTCATGGCAGCAGGTGTGCCAGTTCCTCGAAAAGTATTTGCTCATGGATGGCTCCTTGTTGGAGGAGAAAAGATGAGTAAGTCAAAGCTCACAGGTATAGCGCCCTCTGAAATTACTGATCACTTTGGTGTTGATGCATTCCGCTATTACTTCTTGCGCGCTATTCCATTTGGCAGCGATGGCTCATTTTCTTGGGAAGATATGTCAGCTCGCTACACATCAGAGCTTGCAAACGACTTTGGTAATTTGGCGTCACGTTTGATTGCCATGATCGAGAAGTATTGCGATGGCGCTATTCCTGCAGTTGCACAAGACGCGGGTCTTGCCACCGCACTTGCCGCGACCGTAAAGAAAGCCGACGATGCAATATGTGCGCTAGATTTCCAAGGCGGAATTGGCGCAATCATGGAGTATTGCAAGAAGGTCAATGGTTATGTGACCGAAAAAGAACCATGGGCGATGGCAAAAGATCCTGCAAATACCGCAGAACTCAATAAAGTTTTATATAACACAGCAGAAAGTGTTCGCGCTTTGGCTGTTTTGTTGCATCCAGTTATGCCAGAGACAACACAGAAATTGTGGGAATCACTTGGCGCAGAAGCAACAATGGGAGATATCGCTCAGCAGCAAATCTCATCTGTTGCGACATGGGGACAATTGCCTACTGGTTCACGCGTTATAAAAGGCGCAGTTCTCTTTCCACGTTTGGAAGAAAAGTCAGAATAGATGGCTGATCGTCACACGTTAGATAAAGAACGTGCCGATGCACCTACCCCGGCCGCGCTCACCCGCAGATGTATTGATGCCCATGCGCATATGGAATTGGTTACAGAATCTGAACCAGATTCTAAAGCGGTCGCTGATCTATTAGAACTCTGTGCAAGTGTTGGCGTTGATCGTGTTATGCAGATTGGCTATTCAGCAGAGCAATCTGCTTGGGGCGTTAAATGCGCCGAAAGTTTCCCCGGCAAAGTTTTAGCAGCAGTTGCCCTGCATCCCAATGAAGCACCTGTCGTTGAGGATTTAGAAGCTGATTTAAAGATCATTGAAGAGCTAGCAAAGCACCCCCGCGTGCGTGCAATCGGTGAAACGGGTTTGGATTTTTTCCGCACAGAACCTGCATTGCAAGATAAGCAGCTCTATTCATTTAAGAGGCATATCGCTCTTGCTAAAGAAGTGAATAAAGCTCTCGTTATTCATGATCGCGATGCCCATAGAGCAGTTCTTGATACCTTGCTTGAAGTAGGGGCACCTGCAACAACAATCTTTCATTGCTATTCAGGAGATGCCCACATGGCCGCGGAATGCATTGAAGCAGGTTATCTACTTTCTTTTGCGGGGACTGTGACATTTAAAAATGCACCTGCACTTCGCGATGCTGTAAAACTAGTGCCGCCGCATCTACTACTCGTTGAGACCGATTCACCATTTCTTACTCCGATGCCTCATAGAGGATTGCTCAATACTCCAGCACAGATTCCAAATATCATCCGTTTTATTGCTGATGTGAGAGATGAGAGCGTTGATTATCTCTGTGATGTTGTCACGGAGAATGCTCTTCGAGTCTTTGGAAGTTTTGACTAATGGCTACTCTTCTTGGCGCAGCAGAGATACGCGAAATTGCAGAGCGCATAGGCCTAAAGCCAACAAAGAAGCTAGGACAGAACTTTGTTGTGGATGCCAATACCTGCAGAAGGATTGTTAAAGCAGCTGATGTAACAAGTGCTGATGTTGCTCTAGAAATTGGTCCTGGAATTGGTTCTCTGACACTTGCCCTCCTTGAGGTAGCGCGCGAAGTGATTGCTATCGAGATAGATGACAGACTTGCAGGAGAGTTAGCGAATACTGCAGCAGCACATGAGTTTGATACCGCCCGCTTGCATGTGATGAATGAAGATGCAATGACTACAGAGTCACTTCCAAAAGAGCCAACAGTTTTAGTTGCAAATTTGCCCTATAACATTTCAGTTCCAGTACTACTTCACTTTTTAGAGAAATTTCCTTCTATCCAGCGCGGTGTTGTGATGGTGCAAAGTGAAGTGGCAGATCGTTTAGTAGCAAAGCCTGGTAGTAAGAACTATGGATCCCCATCTGTGAAAGCAACATGGTGGGCAGATCTCTCATCTGCTGGAACTGTAGGTCGATCTATTTTTTGGCCAGTACCTAACGTCGATTCATCACTCGTGAAATTCATTCGCCATGCACCAGCAGGTGATGAAGAAAAGAGAGTACAAACCTTTAGCGTGATTGACGCCGCATTTGCTCAGCGTCGCAAGATGCTACGAAGCGCCCTGGGAGAACTCTTTGATGGAAAGGCGAGTGAATCAATTGCCTCTGCTGGAATTGATCCCACCGTTCGAGGAGAGGTCTTACTCCTTGGTGACTTTATGAAGATTGCCAATACGCTAGCCATATGAAGCTCAGCGGTGTTGTCGTGCGGGTACCTGCAAAGGTAAACCTGCAACTCTCTGTTGGCCCGCTAGGAGCAGATGGCTTCCATGAAGTAACAACAGTCTTTCAAGCTATCTCACTTTACGATGATGTCACGGTCAAGTTTGGTGAACCTGGAACGGGAATTGTTCTCACACTTTCTGGACCAACATCTGCCGGAGTTCCTGTTGACTCAACTAATTTGGCATATATGGCAGCCCAACTCATGATTGATAAGCATGATTTAGATTCTGATCTTTCGATCCATATCAAAAAAGAAATTCCTGTTGCAGGAGGAATGGCTGGCGGAAGCGCAGATGCTGCCGGAGTCATTGTTGCAATGGATTCCTTATTTGAGCTTGGGCTTTCAAGGGATGGAATGGAAAAAATCGCAGCAGAACTAGGAAGTGATGTTCCTTTCTCTATTACTGGTGGAATAGCCATTGGCAGAGGTAGAGGAGATGAGATCACACCGGTACTAGCTAGGGGAAGTTATCAGTGGGTTCTTGCGATGTCTGCTCAAGGTTTATCTACTCAAGCTGTTTATGCAGAGTCAGATAGATTGCGAACAGGTTTAGATATTGCAAGACCTCAGGTTAGCGACCAAATGCTTCAAGCACTACGTGCAGGAGATGCTGTTGCATTAGGACAAGCGCTCTCCAATGATTTGCAACCTGCTGCATGTTCACTTCGACCAGCGCTTCGTTTAGCTCTTGATGTTGGAAATGATTACGGAGCTCTTGGGAGCATTGTTTCTGGTTCAGGACCAACTGTTGCATTTTTGGTTGAAGATGATGAAAGAGCATTGGATTTAACAGTTGCACTCAGCGCAAGTGGCGTAGTTGCAGGGGTAATTCGCGCGGGCGGGCCTACTCATGGGGCGCGAGTTGTAGAAACACTCTGAGATAAGGGACAATTCAGGTTCCGCCATTGTGTAGTGGCTAGCACATGGGCCTTTGAAGCCCAGGGTCCAGGATCGATACCTGGTGGCGGAGCAAATATCCGCCAGAGATGAAGGGGGTAGTAATGACAATAGATCTAGTCATTGTGCTCGCTGCTGGTGAAGGAACGCGTATGAAATCTTCCACACCAAAAGTTCTACATAACATTGCAGGTCGCTCAATCATTGATCATGTACTGGGGGCAGTAGAGCCACTAGGAGCAAAAGAACTACGCGTTGTTGTTGGATCAGCCCGTGAGGCAGTGGAAGCTCATGTGAAAGAAGTTGCTCCGAAAGCAAAAACTATTTTCCAGTCAGAGCGCAATGGAACGGGCCACGCCGTTCAACTTGCCCTCGAAGGCGCACCAGATAAAGGAAGCGTTTTAATCCTTGCTGGGGATACTCCTCTGCTTCGCAGTGAAACCCTAAAAGAATTTGCTCATGCTCACATCGCTTATGAGTCACACGCATCTGTATTAACTGCAATCTTGCCTGATCCATTTGGATATGGACGCATCGTGCGCGGGGATACCGGTGAGCTCTTGCGTATCGTTGAAGAGCGCGATGCAAGCACAGAGGAAAAAAGCATTGATGAGATCAATACCGGTGTCTATCTCTTTGATATCGCATCCCTCAAGAGCGCCATCACAGGGCTTAAGAGCGCTAACGCACAAGGTGAGCTCTATCTCACCGATGTCATTGCACTCATCAAAGATGGAGGTTCTGGTGTTGCCGGAATCTTGTCCAATGATTACACCGAGACTTTAGGTATTAATGATCGCTCCCAGTTAGCTGAATGCGCAGCAATCATGCGCGATCGCATCAATGATGACTTTATGAGGGCTGGTGTGAGCATTATTGATCCAACAACAACGTGGATTGATTTTGGTGTTCAGATCGAATCTGATGTGACGATATTTCCAGGGTGCGCTATTTCAGGGGCAACCCATATTGCTAGCGGAGCTTTCATTGGCCCTCGCACAACGCTTCACAATGTGAAGGTAGGGCGAAAAGCGAGCGTCCTTGAATCATGGGCAGCAGATTCACAGATCGGCAGCACTTCCGTTGTTGGTCCGTTTAGTTATTTAAGACCCGGGACTATCTTGGCTTCTAACACCAAGGTCGGTGCTTATGTTGAGACTAAGAATGTGACTATTGGCGAAGGATCTAAGGTGCCTCATCTGTCCTATGTGGGTGATGCAACCATCGGCACAGGAACTAACATCGGGGCCGCGACAATTTTTGTAAACTATGACGGCGTTGAGAAGCATCACACGACAGTTGGAAATGATGTCCGCATTGGAAGTGACACGATGTTAGTTGCGCCAGTCACAGTTGGCGACGGGGCATATACCGCCGCAGGCTCTGTTATTACAGAGGACGTGCCTGCCGGCTCAATCGGAGTTGCTAGGGCAAAACAGAGAAATGTCCTAGGGTGGGTACTGAGAAAACGTAAAGGATCCTCTTCGGCCACATCGGCGGAAAAGGCCGGAGCACAAGACGTAAAGTCTGCGAAGGAGGAATAGCCAGTGAGCGAACTTCGACTGAGCTCTGAGAAACGGTTAAGGATTTTTACAGGCCGCGGATATCCAGAACTCGCCGAAGATGTCGCTGCAGAACTTGGCATTCCAATCACACCAACATCAGCATATGACTTTGCTAATGGTGAAATATTTGTTCGATTTGAAGAATCAGTTCGTGGTTCAGATGCATTTGTTATTCAAAGCCACGCCGCTCCTGTTAATAAGCAAATTATGGAGCAGCTCATCATGGTGGACGCCCTTAAGCGCGCATCTGCTAAACGCATCACAGTAGTTGCACCGTTCTATGGATATGCCCGTCAAGATAAGAAGCACAGAGGCCGTGAGCCAATTTCAGCGCGTCTTATGGCAGATCTCTTTAAGACGGCAGGTGCTGATCGTCTGATGGTTGTCGATCTTCACACATCACAAATTCAAGGTTTCTTTGATGGTCCTGTCGATCACTTATTCGCGCTACCTCTTTTAACAAATTATGTAGGAAGCAAAGTTGATCGTTCAAGACTCACGATCGTCTCACCTGACTCAGGACGCGTGCGCGTTGCTGAGCGTTGGTCAGATATGTTGGGCGGAGTTCCCATCGCTTTCATTCACAAAACTCGTGACCCACGGATTCCAAATGAATCAATAACAGGCCGCGTCGTTGGTGATGTGAAGGGAATGACCTGCGTAGTCATCGATGACATGATCGATACTGCAGGAACTATTACTAAGGCCGTTGACGCCCTCTTTGAAGATGGCGCAAAGGAAGTAATTGTTGCCGCCACCCACGCGGTTCTCTCTGGTCCTGCAGTAGAGCGTTTGAAGAATTCTCGGGTGAGTGAAGTTATTGTCACAAATACTCTGCCAATCCCTGAGGAAGCTAAATTTGACCGTTTGACCGTGCTCTCGATCGCTCCACTACTTGGCCGGGCAATTCGGGAAGTCTTTGAAGATGGCTCAGTCACAAGCCTCTTCGACGGCCATTCCTAAAGCCTGAACTCTCAATTTGTAAATCTGCCCTCCGATTCGCTAACCTAGCGACTCGTTCCGGCGAGGGATAGAAATATCCGTAATCGACGGGTTCTCTCTTGGAACGTGATGTGTCCGTTTATTAAGAGCAGAGAACCTGAAGGAGCAAATTAAATGGCCGAGATAACAATCAACGGCGCCAAGCGCACCAACTTTGGTAAAGGTGCATCACGTCGTGATCGCAAGGCTGGTCTTGTTCCTGCAGTGATTTATGGTCACGGTGAGAATCCACAACACGTCTCACTTCCTGCACGCGAACTCGGAACTGCTTTGAAGTCTTCTAACGTTCTCCTTGATGTCGTATTTGAAGGAAAGACAGAGCTCACACTTCCAAAGTCAATTACTAAAAATGCATTGACTGGAATTCTTGAGCATATTGATTTAGTTATCGTTCGCCGTGGTGAGCGCGTAACCGTAGATATTCCAGTTCACACAACTGGTGAGTTTGATAAAGATGGAATTCTTGAGCACGTTAACAACACAATTGCTGTTGAAGTTGAAGCAACATCTATTCCACAGTTCCTTACATTGGATCTTGATGGACTCGGTGTTGGTCAGAGCCGTTATGCCAAGGATGTTGTTCTTCCAGATGGCGTGACACTTGTTTCTGATCCAGATATGGGTGTTGTTCACTTATCTGAGCGTTCAGCTGCTGTTGAAGAAGTACCTGTGGTTGCTGCCGTTGAAGGCGCAGAAGGTGCAACAGATGCTCCTGCTGCTGACGGCGATGCTGCGAAAGAATCAACAGATAAGAAGTAGTCTTTTTTCATGGCTGATCGCTGGTTAGTTTTCGGACTCGGAAACCCCGGCGATCAATATGCCAAAACCCGTCACAATATCGGGCAGATGGTCATTGATTACATGGCTGCTAATTCTAAATTTTCAACACATAAATCTCGTACTCAGATCGCAGATATTCGAGTTGCTGGGCAAGCTCTCACCCTCGCTAAATCTCAGCTCTATATGAATGAATCTGGCGCACCATGCAAAGCGTTAGCTGATTTTTATAAAATTGCTCCAAGTAATCTCATTGTTATTCATGATGAATTTGATATCCCTTTTAACACAATTCGCGTCAAGCTTGGGGGCGGAGATAACGGCCATAACGGACTCAAAGACATCACAACACATTTTTCTGGCCCAGATTATTATCGTGTGAGAATGGGAATTGGCCGTCCAGTTGGCCCAGGAGATCCGACTGATTTTGTTCTTAAGCCTTTTACATCAACAGAGAAGAAAGATGTAGAAGACTTAATTGCTAGGGGAGCACAAGTAGTTGAAACACTTATTGAAAAAGGGTTAGAAGCCGCTCAGCAAGATTTCAATAATAAGTGAGTACAAAGCCGGCTAGCACTTCATGGCTTCCAGCTTTTATTATTCTTGGAATTACGTGGGGAGCTTCCTTTCTCTTTATTAAGTGGGGATTGTTCACCCTCACATCTGTTGGCCTTGCCTTCATGCGAGGCTTCATTGGCGCAGTAACACTTATTATTTATTGCTTAGTAACCAAGATGCCTCTTCCAAACAAGCTTGCCCATTGGGGCCATTTAGCAGTTGTGGCGGTTTTTCTTAATGCTGCTCCTGGCTTTCTCTTTGCATATGCTGAAACACATGTCAGTAGCGTGATGGCAGGTTTGCTTAATGCAACAACTCCTCTCATGACAGTGCTTGTTGTGAGCGTTGGCTTTAGAGAGCAGAAGATCAATATCAACCAGGTGATTGGTGTTGTCATTGGTTTTGCTGGAATTGTTTTAGTAACAGGGGCGCTCACTGGCTTAAGCAGTAGTGACTGGAAGGGAATTATTGCTCTGCTCTGCGCAACATTCTGTTATGGAATCTCTATGCCTTATGCGAAGAGGCATGTGGCACATCTTAATTATCCTGGTCCTTCACTTGCTGCTGCTCAAGTAACGTGTTCAGTGATACTGCTGGCACCGATTGCATTGGCTGTTGGAATTACTCATAACCCGTGGAACAGTAAATCGATCTGGGGAATGCTTATTCTGGGTGCTATCGGAACTGGCTTTGCCTACATCTGGAATTACAAGGTAGTCAGAGCTGCCGGAAGTGTTGTTGCAAGTACTGTCACATACATAACACCGGTCGTAGCAACTATTTTAGGGATTTGGCTTTTAAATGAGTCATTTGAAATCACACAACTGATCGGTGGAGCACTGGTGCTTTTATCTGCGGCGCTGGTTCAAAAACGCATTGCGCTCTTTAAATCAACCAGTATTTCTTAAGCCAGCAGCAACACCGTTAATTGTAAGAAGTAGCGCGCGGCGAAGAAGTGGATCAGGGTTTGTCGAGGCACGTACTTGTTCTAGTAGTGAAATTTGCAAAAGATGCAGTGGGGCAAGATATGCATCTCGAATGGTGAGAGTTCTGGCAAGAATTGGTTGATCGCCCAAAATTTCATTCTTCTTTGTGAGTAACTTGATCTCCTCTTGTGTGAGAGCAAACTCTGCTTCTATCGTATCTAAGAAGTGATGCAGTGAAGGATCTGCAAGGCGCGTGACGTATTTGCGAGCCATAGCAAGATCAGTCTTTGCAGCAGTCATTTCAACGTTGGAGATAAATGTGCGGAAGAAATGCCAATCCTTCAGCATTGTTGTTAATACATCCCCGTGACCGGCAAGTCGAGCGGCTTTAAGTCCTGAGCCCACACCAAACCAGCCAGGAACAATCTGGCGAGATTGTGTCCATCCAAATACCCAAGGAATTGCGCGCAGAGATCCAAGGCCACCTGCAGCATCTGGTCTGCGAGATGGACGTGAACCTAAGAACATATCTCCAAGTTGTTCTACAGGAGTTGAAGCATAGAAATAAGCAGGAAGATCTGGATGATCAACAAGATCCCGATATGTTTTAAATGAATGATCACTGACAACATCCATGCACGCACTCCACTTGGCAAGATCTTCGGGGGATTGGCGAGGGGCACGATTGAGAATAGTTGCTTCAAGGGCAGCGGCAAGTGAAAGCTCAACGTTCTCTCTGGCAAGTGCGGGAAGAGCATATTTATCGCTGATGACTTCACCTTGTTCAGTCATCTTTACTTGGCCATCGATAGATCCCCATGGAAGAGCAATGAGCGCGTCATATGTTGGACCACCACCTCGTCCAACTGAGCCGCCGCGGCCATGGAACAAGCGAAGCTTCACGCCATGTTTGATTGCAGTGTCACGTAATTTTCTTTGGGCTTTATGGATCTCCCATTGCGATGTGGCAATACCAGCATCTTTATTGGAATCTGAATATCCAAGCATGACCTCTTGAATATCTCCGCGGTTCTTCAGAAGCTTTCTGTAATCAGCGTTAGACAAGAGCGCATCTAAAATCGTATCTGCAGCGCGCAGTTCAGCAACAGTTTCAAGAAGAGGGGCAAAGCCGATCTTTGCACGATCAGGGGTAATGAGCCCTGCGCGCTTTGCTAATTCAACTGCTGCAAGGACATCTTCATGAGATTTGGTCATAGAGATGATGTATGTCTCGATGACCTCTGGCCCAAATTTTTCAATCAGATCGTTGATAGCTGTAAATGTTGCGATAGTTGCAGCTGCGGGCTCATCCACCTTTTCTGGGTGTGCCGCAATCTGAGCAAGTGCATGATGGTGAGCATCTGAGTGCTCACGAACATCCATCGTTGCATGGGTAATACCAAAGCTAGAGACTGCGCGGATTAGACGTTCAAGATGTCCATGGGCAATGAGCTCACCCTTATGAGTCAGAAGTGAATCACGCATCATCATCAAATCAGCTAGCAGTTCAGCGGTGTTCTTATAGTCACGTCCTGGCGCATGAGGAGCACCGGCACTATGGCGACGCTGGGTCAAGATCAACTTGTGGCGAATTGCCGTTGCCTTCATGCGATAAGGCTCTTCAACGTTGAGACGCTTAAAACGGTCTTCAATCTCTGGAAGGTTTGCTAGATCTGTTGCAACAGATGTTTTTAGCTCATCTGATGCTCCTGCAATACGGGTAGAGACAGACAGCGCCTGACGCAAAGGATCAAGTGAGGTGAGCATTGCGCGAATGAAGTGACCGACTTGAAGGGTGATCGCAGATTGGGTGACAGATGCAGTGATATTTGGATTTCCATCACGGTCCCCTCCGATCCATGTTCCAAAAGATAGCGGGCGAGATGTAGGTTCAATCTTTACACCAAGGCGCTCAAGTTCGCGCGCAAAGTCATCAAGAACTGTTGGCACAGTAATAACAAATAAATCATCTAGGTAATAAAGAGCATTCATGGCTTCATCAAGGGGCTCGGGTCTACCCAAACGAAGCTCATCGGTTTGCCAGAGCAGATCAACTGCTTCGGCTAGGCCGCGCTCGCGCTCATTACTTTTTTTATCATCAAGTAGTTCAGCGATGATGCCAAGTTTGCTCAACACTGAACGGCGAGCTGCTTCAGTCGGGTGAGCAGTAAACACAGGTCTAACAGAGAACTCTTGCATCCACTGAGCAATATCTTTTTGTGTGAAATCTTTATGCTCAGATTGCGTTTTGAGAATGTTATCTACTGCGCGGGAAATCCATGATCCGCTCTCTTCTCGTTCCTCACTAAGAACTCTGGCGCGGTGCACTTGCTCTGCAACGTTTGCAAGATTGAAGTAAGCATTAAATGCGCGCACTAATTGCACGCTGTCTTTCACATCAAGATTTTTAAGAATTTCTTCGGCCCCGCCGCTTCTCACTTCGCGGCGAACCGACTCAACTAAATCTAAGAGATCTTGGCCTTCTTGGCGGACCAAACTTTGCCCAAGTAAATCTGCAAGCTTGCGCACATCACTTCGAAGCTCTTGGTCATCACGATCGATGCCGCCCGCATTTGAGGCTTGCTTATCTTGCTGGGTCACAGGTGTAATTCTGCCATCTCTTGGGCGCGCTAGAATTCAATTACATCTTCACCCCCGTATCCATTGGATTCGGGGGTATTAGCCGTTATGGAAGGAGCGTTGTGAGTACTCAAAACACTCTTATTAGCGTTTTCTCCCACATTAAGATCGATCAAAGCGCGCAAAATGTAGCTGCCATACCTTCTGCAACAGGACTCTTACTGGCCCAGCGCTCTTTAACATCTCCCCTGCTCGTTGTCTGCTCATCATCAAGGAGAGCTTCTGAAATCATCGATGAGTTAGATACATATCTAGGAATTGGCTCAGCCGTTGAATTTGATCCGTGGGAGACCTTGCCTCACGAAAAACTGAGTCCAAAATCTGACACAGTAGCCAAGCGCGTGAAGATGTTGACCGATCTTGCTGCACATAAAATTATTATTACTTCGGTTCGTGCGCTGATTCAGCCGATTAATAAAGCTATAACAGAAACTGATCTACCAAGTCTTTCAAAAAATAAAAAGATCTCTATGCAATCGCTTATCGAAAATATTGAGCTCTTTGGCTATAACCGTACCGATCTTGTTGAACGCCGCGGAGATTACGCAGTACGAGGGGGCATCGTTGATCTTTTCTTGCCAGATGCAGATCACCCAGTACGTATTGATTTCTTTGGTGATGAGATCGATGAACTTTCATGGTTCACAGTTGCCGATCAGAGAACATTTGAAGAAGTCCGCCAGAGCCTTGTGATTTACCCGTGCAGGGAAATACTGCTCACAAGTGATGTGAAAAAACGTGCCTCTTATCTTGAAAGTGAATTTCCAGAAGTAGCGCAGATGGCTCACAAACTTGCCCAAGGGATTTACGTTGATGGGATGGAATCTTTACTTGGGGCGCTATCAGGTGAACTTGTTTCACTTATTGATCTTCTGCCTAAGGGTTATGAAGTCATCACGCTAGATGCCCCTCGCATTACATCTAGGGCTCTTGATTTAATCATGACGAACAAAGAGTTCTTAGAAGCATCATGGTCAAGTGCTGCAATGGGTGCAGATGCACCAATAGATCTGAGTGAACAACTAGAACGCGGGGGATATTTTGAGTTAGCTGATTTACCCGGTTCATCTTCGTGGTCATCTATTGATCCATATGTCAGTGATGCTGAGCAATTAGGTAAAGCCCAAGTTTTTGGTGCTGTGCATACATATGGGGGCAAAGTAGAAGAGATGATTGCCGATACAAAGAAGTGGCTTGCAGAGGGTTCTTTAGTTATTTTTACCGCAGCAGGACCCGGAATAGTTGAGCGTTATGCAAAGCTCTTTCAGGAAAGTGATCTGCCTGTTCGTTTACTCAAGAATTTCTCACCAGATCTGACCCGGGATGCAATATATGTACTCACCACACCTATCGAGCATGGCTTTGCTAGCGATGAATATAAGACGGTATTTATTACTGAAAAGGATATATCAGGGGTTCAAAGCAGTAATAAAGATCAAGCACGTATGCCTTCTCGTCGAAAGAAGGCGATTGATCCTTTAGAACTTAAGCCCGGTGATTACGTAGTACATGAACAACACGGTGTTGGTAGATATGTTGAATTACTTCAAAGGAGAGTTGGTAGCGTCTCTAGGGAGTATTTAGTCATTGAGTATGCATCTTCCAAACGCGGACAACCTGCAGATCGTCTCTTTGTCCCTACTGATTCACTAGAACAAATCACGCGATATGTAGGCGGGGAAGCACCAGCAGTTCACCGCATCGGAGGAGCAGATTGGCAGAACGCTAAGAAGCGCGCCCGAAAAGCAGTGAAACAAATTGCAGCAGAACTTATTCAGCTCTATGCAGCGCGCATGAGCGCTCCTGGTTTTGCATTCTCACCGGATACTCCTTGGCAGAGAGAGCTTGAAGCATCTTTTGCCTATGTTGAAACTATTGACCAGCAATCAACTATTGATGAAGTAAAAGCAGATATGCAGCGTTCTTATCCTATGGACAGGGTTGTATGTGGCGATGTGGGGTATGGAAAGACAGAGATCGCCATACGCGCAGCATTTAAAGCTGTGCAAGATGCAAAGCAGGTAGCAGTACTTGTCCCAACAACTCTTCTTGTGCAACAACATTTAAAGACATTTCAGGATCGTTATGCAGGTTTCCCCGTTCGAGTTGCTGGTCTTTCTAGATTTAATACCGCAAAGGAGAGCAAAGAGATCTTAGAAGGTATTACGAGCGGTTCTATCGATATTGTTATAGGCACTCACCGCTTGCTCTCTAAAGATGTCACCTTTCGTGATCTTGGCCTTGTGATCGTGGATGAAGAACAGCGCTTTGGTGTTGAACATAAAGAGGAGCTGAAGAAAGCGCGTACTAATGTTGATGTGCTCTCTATGTCGGCAACCCCTATTCCTCGTACGCTAGAGATGGCGATTACCGGTATTCGAGAGATGTCTAATATCACCACCCCACCAGAGGAACGCCATCCAGTTCTGACATATGTAGGCCCATATGAAGAGAAGCAGGTGACTGCTGCTATTCACCGCGAACTTTTGCGTGATGGGCAAATCTTCTTTATTCATAACCGCGTAGAGAGTATTGACGCCGTTGTTATTCGCTTAGGGCAATTAGTTCCAGAGGCGCGTATTCGCGTGGCTCACGGGCAGATGGGCGAGCGAGAGTTAGAAGATGTGATCTTGGGTTTTTGGAATAGAGATTTTGACATTCTTGTTTGCACAACCATCATTGAGAGCGGAATTGATATTCCTAATGCCAACACACTCATTGTTGACCGGGCTGACACCTTTGGGCTTTCACAACTTCATCAATTGCGAGGACGAGTGGGACGAAGTAGAGAACGCGCCTATGCCTATTTTCTTTACTCACCTGATAAACCTCTTACCGAAATTGCCCATGATCGCCTGACAACAATCGCTACGAACACAGACTTAGGTTCTGGCATGCAAGTTGCTCTTAAAGATCTAGAAATACGAGGCGCTGGTAATTTGTTGGGCGGTGAGCAATCTGGCCATATCGCAGAGGTTGGCTTTGATCTGTATATGCGAATGGTCGGAGAAGCAGTCGAAGACTTTAAGACCGGATATGTGGATGCAAATCCACGAGTGAAGGAATGCAAAGTAGAACTACCGATTACTGCTCACTTGCCGGTGGAATATGTTCCTTCAGAGCGATTACGCCTTGATCTTTATCGCCGCATGGCAGATGCTCATGATGACGCCGGACTTGATGGGATTGTTGAAGAACTTGTTGATCGGTTTGGCGCGTTGCCGATGGAGGCTGTGAATCTGATTGATGTTGCAAGGCTTCGCGTCTTAGCTAAATCAAAGAACTATTCAGAGGTAGTGCTTCAGGGTAAATTCTTAAAAATTGCGCCCATCACCTTGCCAGAATCCGCGCAGCTGCGTCTTGAGAGGCAATATCCAGGTTCTCTCATTAAATCGGTCACACAAAGCATCCTGGTTGCAAGGGGATCAGAGGTGAATTGGCTTGGCGGCGGTGACATAGGAGATACTTCACTCCTGCCGTGGGCTATGGGAGTCCTAGCTAGTCTTTAATACAGGAGATCCATGAAGAAGATTATTGCCCTTATAGGCGCAGGAGTACTTGCCATCACTCTCACCGCATGTGGATCATCTTCGATCGAGGCTTCTGTTGGTAGTGACAAAGTCACTGTCTCTGATGTCACAACAAGTGTGAATAACATTCTTGCCGAGCGCAAAAAAGTTGATACAACTGGCATGACTCTTCCGACGGGAGATGCGCTCGCTCTCAATGAGTTAAATTTCCATCTTATTGCATACTTGCTCGCAGATACAGCATCTCAAAATGGAGTCTCTATTACTCCCGCTGATATCGCAGCACGCCGTGCTTCTATTGTGAGCCAAGTTGGATCAGAGAAGAACCTTCCTAAGGCACTTGTTGGTGCAAATATTGCAAGTGCAGATTTCCCTATGTATCTCAAGACAATTTTGTATGACGAGGGTTTAGCGAAGAAGGTTCAAGGGCAAGGTGTGAGCGCTGCTCAGACACAAGCTGCACTTGAAAAGCTTGTCTCAATTGTCGGAGCAAAATTAAAAGTAAAGGTCGACCCAAAGTATGGAAACTGGGATGCAGCACGCTCTGTTGTGACAGCTCCTGCTGGATCAGCACCTACTCCATCACCGAGCGCATCTAAGTAAGTAACCTATGAGTTCAGAGCTCTTACGCCTTCGCGAGGTGATGGACCAATTAAGGTCCCCTGGCGGATGTCAGTGGGATGCCGAGCAAACGCACGAAACTTTGTTGAAGTATCTTCTTGAAGAGTCCTATGAATACATTGAAGCAGTTGAAGACAACGACCGAGCAGCAATGCAAGAAGAACTCGGTGATTTATTGCTACAAGTATATTTTCATTCTAGAGTGGCAGAAGATGATAAAGATGCTCCTTTTAGCATTGAAGATGTTGCAAAGGGAATTGCTGACAAGCTCATTCACCGCCACCCGCATGTCTTTACCGATTCAGATGTGACATACGATGATGTTCTGGAAAATTGGGAAAAGCAAAAACGGGAAGAAAAAGGGCGAACATCCGCAGTCGATGGCGTTCCACTTGGCCAACCAGCAATGTCACTTGCTACTAAAATGATTTATCGTTCAGAGAAATCCGGCTACGACGTTCCTATTGCTCATCCCTTAGAAATTGCTCCAGATATCAGTGAATCTGAACTGGGAGAGGTTCTATTTGGACTCATCGATCAAGCCCAGGCCGCTGGTCTAGACCCAGAAGTAGCTTTGCGCGCGGCAACAAAGAAATATATTGAGGCAATCAAAGAGTACGAAACGAAACGATAGGATAAGCACATGGCCCTAATTGACGCAGTTCACGCCCGCGAAATTCTAGATTCCCGTGGAAACCCAACCGTGGAAGTAGAAGTACTTCTTGAAGATGGCACAACAGCGCGAGCTGCAGTTCCAAGTGGTGCATCCACCGGTGCTTTTGAAGCAGCAGAGCTTCGCGATGGTGGAAAGCGCTACCTTGGTAAGGGCGTTGAAAAAGCCGTTAACTTTGTTAACGATGAATTATCACCTGCTGTCATAGGTTTTGATGCGCAAGATCAACGCATGATTGATGAAGAAATGATCGAACTTGATGGAACCAAGAACAAGTCTCGCGTTGGTGCTAATGCCATCCTTGGTGTTTCACTCGGCGTTGCCAGAGCGGCAGCCGAATCTGCTGACCTATCGTTCTTCCGTTACATCGGGGGCCCAACTGCACACACACTTCCAGTGCCTATGATGAATATTCTCAATGGTGGAGCGCACGCAGATACGAACGTAGACGTCCAAGAATTTATGGTTGCACCGATTGGCGCTGAATCATTTAAAGAGTCACTTCGCTGGGGCGCTGAGATTTATCACAGCCTCAAAGCTGTATTAAAAAAGCGTGGACTTGCAACAAGCATTGGTGATGAAGGTGGATTTGCTCCTAACCTTGATAGTAATCGTGCTGCTCTTGATTTAATTCTCGAAGCAATTGATATCGCTGGATTTAAGCCAGGAAAAGAGATTGCACTTGCTATGGATGTTGCGGCAACAGAGTTTCATAAAGATGGAAAGTATTCATTTGAAGGAAAGCAAAAGAGCAGCGATGAGATGATTGCTTATTACGCTGATCTTGTCTCTTCTTACCCAATTGTTTCTATTGAAGATCCACTCGATGAAGATGACTGGGATGGCTGGGTCAAGATGACTACCGAGCTCGGTTCAAAGATTCAAATTGTTGGCGATGACTTGTTTGTGACAAACCCAGAGCGACTTGCTAAGGGGATTAAGAAGGGTGCGGCTAATGCACTGCTTGTTAAGGTCAACCAAATCGGAACGCTGACTGAAACTCTTGATGCTGTCGCTCTTGCTCACCGCAATGGATATCGCTCAATGATGTCGCACCGCTCAGGTGAGACAGAAGATACGACAATTGCAGACCTTGCAGTTGCACTTGAATGTGGTCAGATCAAGACTGGCGCTCCTGCTCGTTCAGAGCGCGTTGCTAAATACAACCAACTACTTCGCATTGAAGAAGAACTTGCTGATTCTGCGCTTTATGCAGGACGCGATGCATTTCCACGATTTAGTGGCAAGTAGCAATAAGTAACTAACTAATGTTTAAGAGCATCTCGGGGCGAAGCTTAGCTTTCGCCACCACGCTCTTAGTTCTTGCTATTACTCTTGCCCCGCCCACGCAGCGATACTTTGCTCAGCGCGCTCAAATTAATTCCTATAAAGCACAAATCGCTGGTGCCAATGGAACCCTTAAAGCGGCCCAAGATGAGTTGCTCCAATGGAATGATCCTCAGTTTGTTGCCGAGCAAGCTCGCACGAGATTGCATTATGTATTTCCTGGTGAGCGTCAGTACGCAGTATTAGGAGCTGGTAAACAACCAGGACAAGATCAAAGCCCTGCCGCCCCTGTTGCAAATCAAATTCCTGTAGGTATCCCTTGGTATGAGCAAGTAATTTCATCTATTACAGCAACAAACGTTACAAAATGAGTGAGAACGCATCGCAGGCAGATTTAGATGCAATTGAAAGTCAATTAGGTCGCACACCGCGTGATGTTCATGCGATCGCCCATCGTTGTCCTTGCGGTAAGCCAGATGTTGTTGAGACACCTCCACGATTAGCTGACGGAACTCCATTTCCTACTTTTTATTATGCAACGTGTCCTCGGTTAACAGGAGCAATTTCAACTCTTGAAAGCTCGGGAATGATGGCTTCTATGCAAGATCGACTATCTACAGATCATGAATTAGCAGGTGCTTATCACGCAGCACACGATGATTATTTAGCGGCTAGAGCAGCACTTGGCATGGATGTTCCTGAACTTGAAGGGGTAAGCGCTGGGGGAATGCCAGATCGTGTGAAGTGCTTACATTCTCTTGTTGCCCATTCTCTCGGCGCTGGAGCTGGCGTTAATCCACTCGGTGATGAAGCCCTTGCCGCACTTGATAACTGGTGGTTAATAAACCCATGCGAGTAGCAGCGATTGATTGTGGCACAAACTCCATTCGCTTACTTGTGGCAGATATTCAAGAAAATGGATTCCGTGAAGTCCATAGAGATATGCAGATTGTCAGACTTGGCGCAGGTGTAGATAAGAACAAGGCATTTGATCCTGATGCAATTACTCGTACTCTTGCTGCAACACAGGACTTTGCGCGGATCATTGCTAGTAAAGGCGCGGAGAAAATTCGTTTTTGTGCAACAAGTGCAACTCGCGATGCATCTAACCGCGCGCTGTTTATCGATGGAGTAAGGCAGATACTTGGTATTGAGCCTGAAGTTATCCCAGGAAGTGAAGAGGCGGCCTTAAGTTTTCTAGGTGCAACCAAAGAGTTAGGCGCAGATCTCACACCTCATCTAGTAGTTGATATTGGTGGTGGCTCAACAGAGTTTGTTTTAGGTAGTGGCAAGGTTGAATATGCCCGCTCAGTAAATATTGGTTGCGTTCGAATGTCTGAAAGACATTTAAATATCCAGCCTCCAAGTGAGCAACAGATTCAAGCGGCAACTGCCGATATTGATGCAGCGATTAGTGAAGCAGCAAAAGAAGTCCCATTTGCCCAAGCTAAAACACTTATTGCTGTTGCAGGAACTGCAACGACAGTTGCAGCTGCCGCGCTTGGATTATCTGAATATGATCGCTACTCAATTCATCTATCTAGAATCTCAGCAGAGAAAGTTCACGAGGTTGCCAAGATGTTTGCATCTATGAATCGTGAGGAGATTGCTGCATTGGGTTATATGCACCCGGGAAGAGTTGATGTCATAACCTCTGGCTCTCTGGTTTTATCTCGAGTTATGAAAGCAACAGGGGCTAGTGAGTTCGTAGCAAGTGAGTCAGATATCCTTGATGGAATTGCATGGGGCTTGGCAAAGTAGTCACGATGGGTGAGTCTAAAAGTTACAAAAATATGGATGCTTTAGATAAAGCAATTACTAAGTGCACGCTCTGTCCGCGGTTAGTTCATTGGCGCCAAGACGTTGCGCTCCTGAAGCGAAAGTCTTATGCCGATCATGATTACTGGGGTAAGCCTGTTCCTGGATTTGGAGATCCTAAAGCGCAGATTGTGATTGTTGGCTTAGCTCCTGGTGCCCACGGAGCAAATAGAACGGGAAGAATTTTTACGGGAGATAGCAGTGGAGATTTTCTTTTCTCATCTCTATTTAGAACTGGTCTAGCAAAGATCCCTACGAGTGCGTCAAAAGATGATGGGCAAGTTCTCTACAAGACGAGAATTCTATGTGCAGTGCGCTGCGCGCCTCCTGATAACAAACCAAGCACGGAAGAGAAGGCAACGTGTGCGCCCTTTATGGCAAGTGAGATAGAAATGCTTATGCCAACGGCAAAGGTATTTATTGCGCTGGGTAATTTCGCTTGGACTGGATTATTAGCACAGCTTGTTGATATGGGATTTGATGTTCCCTCTCCCCGACCAAAGTTTGGTCATGGTGTGAGCTTTAAAGCATCACTTGAAGGTAAGAGTATAAAAATTATCGGTAGTTATCACCCAAGCCAGCAAAATACTTTTACAGGGAAATTAACACCAAAAATGCTGGATGGTATTTTTAAACTTGCTCAGAAGTAGTGAGTTTTCTAACTACTCCCATTGAAATGGCTACTGAATTGCCAATAAACAACGCAAACATCAAAGTACCGATTCCAATGCGGCCATCAAGTAGCCAGCCAATACTCATTGCAATAACTTCAATAAAGAGTCTTACGCGTCCAACGCGAATTCCAGTAACTCGGTGGATGCCAGTCATGAGGCCATCTCTTGGTCCAGGTCCAAGACCACAAGTGATGTAGAAAGCAGAACCAATTCCGATAATTATGATCCCGGCAACAACATAGGCAAATCGAATCCATAGAGTGTGGTGCTGGATCGGAAAGATATCTGTTCCAATTTGTAAGGCAAAAGAAATAATTAATATATTAGAAATAGTTCCAAAGCCTGGTCGTTGCTTAAGAGGTATCCAGCCCAACAAAACTAGAGACCCAATAATAAGAGTTGACCACCCTAGTGAAAGAGGCGAGTGCTTAGAGATTCCTTGAGCTAAAACTGACCACGGTGCATTACCTAAGGTTGATTGGATGATGAGAGCGTCACCAAGTCCAAATAGCGTTAAACCAAAGAATAAAATAAACACACGTAGCGGAGTGAGCGACCATCGGCTTGTAGCCGTCCAAGGCGTAACAGGCACCGTACGTGAGGGACGAAGAAAATGAATGATCCGTTTAGACATTGGCTAGATCCTTGCACATTGCTCTAAATGCTTGGGTGTGAGCATCAATATCGCCCTGTGTTGTTTCTGGTGAAACCAGAGCCATATTATGAAAAGGAGTAATCAAGAAGCCATCATTGAGCATACGTAGGTGAATATATTGCTCAAGTTCAAAGTCACCTGCATCCGATGCTTCTTTTCCAGTTCTAGGAGCGGTTGCTTGGAAGAGGTATTCACCGCGCGCACCAAGGCGTGAGCAATACCAAGGAAGTTCAAAATCTTTAATTGCCGCATCTACTCCATCACACCACTCTTGACCAAGTGCAACCATGTGTTTAAAAGTTTCATCTGTTAGAACTTGAGTGAGAGTTGCTCGCATTGCAGCAAGACTCAGAGCGTTTCCCGCAAGAGTGCTACCAATGCCCCCAGTATCAATGAGCTCACGTTCGACTTTAGCTTTAATGCGCGCAGCAATCTCTTCTTGCATACCAAATGTTCCCGTAGGAATTCCTCCTGCAATTGCTTTACCGATAGTAAGAATGTCGGGCCTGAGCCCATAGAGAGCTGTCATTCCGCCGGGGCCAACAGAGATTGTGTGGGTCTCATCGATGATCAAGACTGCGGCATATTTCTTTGCAAGTACTTCTACTGCTTTGAGATATCCATCTTCGGGTAGAACAATGCCGATATTGGTCATGGCAGGTTCCATCAAAATTGCAGCAACATCTCCGTGAGCAAGTGCTGCCTCCATCCCTGCTAAATCATTAAATTCAACCACGCGAGTTGTTAGATCCAGATCAACAGGAGCTCCTAGATTGCCCGGGCGTTTGATTGTATTTCCAGCATCATCTAACGTTGCAAAAGTTTCATCAACGGAACCGTGATAACACTTATCAATCACAATGATCTTTGAGCGTTCTGTAATCAACCGGGCATATCTAATAACGTGGCGATTGGCATCGGTTGCAGTAACGGTGAACTGCCAGAGAGGAAGGTGAAAACGGCGAGCAAGTTCACGTGAAACGATCACAGCATCTTCGGTTGGAAGCATTGCTGTCATGCCACGCTTTAGCTGGGCATTAATCGCATCTACTGTTGCAGCAGGTGAGTGACCTGTCATCGATCCAGTGTCGCCCAAGCAAAGATCTATATATTCATTTCCATCGACGTCGGTAAAACGAGCACCGCGTGCGCTATCAACAAATACTGGGTAAGCCCCCGGCCATTTGGCCATCCATGACATGGGGACACCACCGGGCATTACCTCTTTGGCTTTTTTAAATAATTCACCAGATTTTGGGTGAAGAGCTAAAAATCGCTCTTCTTCTTTCGCGTTTAGCTTTTTGAGGTGATCTCTATCAATTTCACGCATGCACCTATCTTATCTTGGAGTGCTGGCACTTGATATCACCCTAATCTAGAAAATACTGCCTTCTAAAATTAAGCATGGAAAGAATTGAGGCACGAAATATCCCCGCCGTTATTCAAGGTGGAATGGGTATTGCTGTTTCTTCATGGAGGCTTGCAAAGTCTGTCTCACAGTCAGGTGGGTTAGGTGTTGTTTCTGGAACAGCAATTGATTCAGTTCTTGTTCGTAGACTTCAAGATGGAGATGTTGGCGGGGAAACGCGTAGAGCGCTACTGAGCTTTCCAGACCAAAGTGTTGCGCAAGAAATCCTAGATAGATTCTTTATTGAAGGCGGGAAAGCCCTCAATGAAAGTTATGTGCAGGTACCTAAGGTCTCACTTCATCCAAAACCATTTACATCTCAATTACTAGTAGCAGCAAATTTTGTTGAGGTTTGGCTAGCTAAAGAAGATAACAAAGGAATGATTGGAATCAATCTTCTAGAGAAGATCCAACTTGCTACACCCGCCTCTGTCTTTGGCGCACTACTTGGCGGGGTTGACTGCATCTTGATGGGAGCTGGTATTCCATCAGAGATCCCTCGGATAATTAGGGATCTTGTGGCTGGGAGAAGCACTGAGTTAAAAATTACGGTAACAAATGCAAGTAAGGACTACCGATTACATTTTGATCCCAGGATTATAAAAGGGGTTGATTATGCCAACATTCTTCACCCTGCATTTCTTGCCATAGTTTCATCTCATGCTCTTTCTTCTTATCTTTACCGCGATGAAGAAATTCGTCCAGATGGATTTATTATTGAAGGGCCAACAGCTGGAGGGCACAACGCACCACCAAGGGCGAAGGACTCAATCTCAGAAGATGGTCAATCAACTTTTAGCGAGAAAGACTTGGCTGATATTCAAAAAGTTCGTGATTTAGGTTTGCCGTTTTGGTTAGCAGGAGGTTATTCAACGTCAGACAAATTACGCGAAGCACAGATTATGGGCGCGCAAGGGATTCAGGCGGGAACAATCTTTGCCCTAGCAGAGGAGTCGGGGCTGGGTGATGAACTTCGCCTGGAGGTATTAGAAGAGATATTAGAAGACAGACTAGTTATTCGAACTGAGCCACATGCATCATCGACGGGCTTCCCATTTAAAGTTGTGAGCCTTCCAGGAACGTTAACTGATCAAAATCTCAGTGATGCACGCAGGCGCGTATGTGATCTTGGATATCTACGAATGCCTTATGAAGATGAAAATCATCGTGTGGGTTATCGCTGTTCAAGTGAGCCAGTTGACACATTCTCATTTAAAAATGGCGATGTGAGTGAAGCACAGGATAGAAAATGTCTATGTAATGGACTCATGGCAAATATTGGGCTTGGTCAGGTTCGCGCAAATGGATATAAGGAACTTCCTCTTGTGACGCTCGGCACGGATTTAACTGGAGTAAAAGGGCTACTTGTAGATTTTCATTCTGGATGGACTGCAGCAGAAGTTATGGAATATCTCACGAACATATAAACAAATGTCCAAGGATATTGAGCTGCTCAAAGTATTCTTTACTTATGATGGGGAAATTACCGCGCAGATCACTCTTTGTCATATCTGCAATTCTTCTCAGCGCCCTCACGGGCCAGCAGGTATATGCCGATAATGCTCTGCAGATTGAGGCCATGGGCCCCGGTAATCGCATTCTTGGGTTAGATATTAGTAAGTATCAGCACACCAAGAATCAGCCTATTGATTTTGTACAGATGCATACCGCTGGTGTGAGATTTCTCTATATTAATGGTGGAAACTCACTTGCTGCAGCAGATACTCAAGCAGCTAACTACTACCACTCAGATCGAATTGGTGCGCAGCAAGCTGGTATCTATACGGGACTTTATTACTATGCTCACCCACCACGAACAACAGATATCAATGTTGTAATTGCAAATGCTCATAATCAAGCAAAGAAAGTGATTGATTGCATTCAAGGTGATGGTGGTTACAACACACTTGATATGCCAGTCACTTTAGATGTTGAGACTAATTGCACTTCACTATCAAAATCTGGCTATTGCCACCGATCCATGTCAAACGCTTACTTAATGCGTTGGGTCAAGACGTGGTTGAGCGATGTTAAAAGCGCACTAGGAAAGACACCGGTGATTTATTCCTATATGAGCTTTATTACTAGCCACTTTGCCTATGACAATGAGCTTGCAAAGTATCCAATCTGGATTGCAACTGCGCGAATTAATCCTGCGAACCCAGATGCCAAACCCACAATGAAAAGTGGTAAATGTCCTGTTTCTCCTTGGACTGACACAAAGTGCAATGTCAGCTGGAAGATTTGGCAGTACTCATCTGGTGGGGCAGGGGCTCGTTATGGATTACAGGCGGGACCGGTTGATCTCAATGTTCTTGATGGAGCAAGTGAGAATTTTTATAGCTTAATCGCACCTACACAGGCGTAAAACAATAGAATGTAAGTTGAACTAACCAAAGGAGAGAATATGGCAATCGTGAGTTTCAATA